>Ga0123357_10014595_pt1 | contig 10261 bp, 8 predicted proteins | sample TergutEmb28metaG_FD_89873 | JGI IMG/M metagenome (GOLD analysis project Ga0123357, IMG submission 89873) | Embiratermes neotenicus P4 segment gut microbial communities from Petit-Saut dam, French Guiana - Emb289 P4 | ecosystem: Host-associated > Arthropoda: Insects > Digestive system > Gut ... | reverse complement strand
CCTTTCTTTTCTTGTAATGCTTCTACAACTATTTCTACTAAATTCTCTACATCATCCATATAGAAGATTAATGATATAATTTGCAAAGATAGTTTGATTTTTTGTTTATTCAAAATGCAATGACATAATCGTCAAAAAGACTTTTGAAACAGCATCGTTAAAAATCAAAATATTTTGATTTTTTCGGCAAATTTAATCAAACTTCAGGCAAAACAGCGCATAGAATGGAACAGAACGGATATTGTTTTCAATGCCGAAATTTTTTTGCGATATTTTGATGGAATAGGGGCAATTGTAGCGTTTTACAAAATTCGATAAACTGATTATGCGGCTGCGCCTGCCTTTTTTTACTTCAACAGGGATAATGTCAATGCCGGATTGAACTACAAAATCGACCTCGGCGCTTTCGCCGCTTTTCCAATAATAAAGCGGAATCCGCTTGCTTGCAAAATCTTGTGCAACAAAGTTCTCCGCCAAACCTCCAAGAAAGCTGTTATCTACTTCTATCGAATTGACAATCATCTGGTATGGAAAAGCCGAGTGCATCGTGAGCATACCGATGTCGCTCATATACAGTTTAAAATCGCTGAGATCAATCTGCCCTTTCAACGGCATAACGCCCTGTTCTATTTTGCGGCATTTCAAAACAATTCCTGCCGACAGCAACCAGTCTATTGATTCTCCGAAAATAGAAGCAGTGCCGCCTTTCATTGCGGTTTTGTATTGAAATTTGCGATTTTCTTTTGAAAGTTGAGAGGGAATAGAATCGTAGCAAGCGCGAATTTTCACACTCGTTGCGGGCACGGCGTATTTCGCCATATCGGCAATATATTCGTTCATAATCTTTGCCTGTGCATCTTTTATCGACATAAAACTGTTGTTTTTAACATAGTTTTCAACCACAGCCGGCATACCGCCAACGATGCAGTACTTGTAAAATAAATCAAGCCCGAATTTGTGAAGCGGTTCCGACAAAGCCATATTCTGTTCAAAATGTATTCTGATTTCTTCAACAAAAATTTCATTTCCTAAAGCCCAAAGAAATTCTTCAAAATCAAGTGGATACATATTAAGTTCATCTACTTTGCCTACAGGGAAAGAATATTTTTCGCGATTGACTGCCACACCCAGCAGTGAACCTGCTGCAATGATATGGTATTCCGGCGCATTTTCGCAAAAATACTTTAACGAAGTCAAAGCACGTTCGTTTGCTTGAATTTCGTCGAAAAAGAGCAAAGTGGTTTCTTTGGAAATCTTTTGAGAAGTCAAAAACTCAATATCGTGAACAATTTTTTCGGGATGTAAATCGCCCTCAAATTTTTCGGCTATCAGCAAGTCCGTTTCAAAATTGATATGTACAACATTTTGATATTCAGATTTTCCAAACTCTAAAATGCTGTATGTTTTGCCTATTTGCCTTGCGCCGTTCACAATCAACGGCATACGATTTTCAGCCTGTTTCCATTGCAAAAGCGCTTCTGTGATTTTCCGTTTCATACGCTGTAAAATTTTTTTACAAAAATATAAAACTGTCGGGAAAAATCAAAATATTTTGATTTTTTTGTTTATAAAAAAAGTTTCAAGCTATTATTCGTACCTCAACGCATTGATCGGATCCAAATTTGAAGCTTTTTTCGCAGGATACCATCCAAAGAAAATACCGGTGGCAGCGCAGCCAAGAAACGAACATAGAATGGCGACAACGCTGACAACTACAGGCCAATGGAGTAACAAGCCTAAAATAACATAAGACAATAATACGCCTAAAACGATTCCAATAATTCCGCCTATCAAACTCAATATGGTGCTTTCGGTCAGGAATTGAAGCAGAATATCCTTGTTTTTAGCGCCGATAGCCATACGCAATCCAATTTCTTTGATACGTTCCGTGACGGTTACATACATAATGTTCATAATCCCTATACCGCCTACTAACAGTGAAATAAGAGCGGCAAGAACTACGAGGAGGGTTACAAAGCCTGAAATTGAATCCATCATTTGCAGCATCTGCTGTTGCGACCTGACCATAAAGTCGTCCTGCTCTCCGGCTCGGATTTTATGCCGCACATGCAGCAAAGAAGTCACATTGTCCATGACGTCCTGCACGTTGCTTTCGTCGTCGACCGAAAGAAGTATTGAATTAATATACGGAATGGCAAGTATTCTTTTTTGAACGGTAGTATAAGGCGCTACAACAATATCGTCCTGATCCTGCCCCATGGCATTTTGACCTTTTGAAACCAGTATTCCGATAATCTTGAAAGGAATAGTTCCGAAACGGACCGTCTTTCCAATAGGGTCTTCTCCATTGGTGAACAGATTAGCGACAACTGTTTGCCCGAGTAAGCATACTTTTGCTGCTGTACGCACATCTTCTTCCGAAAATTCGATACCGCGCTCTACCTCCCATTTTCGAATAGCAAAGAAAGAAGAATTGCCTCCCTGTATGCTGCCTGGCCAGTTATTTGCTCCATAAACCAATTGTCCCGATGCGTTTACAGAAGGTGAAACAAGAGCGACATGCGGAACGTTTTCTTCAATAGCGTCTGCATCTTTGACTATAAGCGTCTGAATGCTTGCCGATCCGATGTTGACTCCGCCTTGCCTCATGAAATTCCGCATGACCATCACCATATTGGTCCCTTGCTGGGAAATCTGTTCGTTGATATTTAACGATGAACTCTGTCCTAAATCAACCATCGTAATGACTGCGGCAATCCCGATGACAATACCCAACATCGTAAGCCCTGCGCGCATCTTATTTCGAACAATGGCTTGATATGCTATTCTCAGTAAATTGAAAAGATTCATATTCTATATTTATTGTATATCACTCATCGTCGGACGGAGGCATAGCATCCAGCGCTTCCTTTGCCGATTTGGGTTCTATCACTCGATCATTAATAATATGTCCGTCTCGCAAAGAAATAATTCGCTGAGTCAGGTCTGCAATATCAGGTTCGTGCGTGACAAATGCAATGGTTTTCCCTTCGCTGTTAAGCTGCTGGAAAAGGTTCATAATTTCGTAGGATGTACGCGTATCCAGGTTTCCTGTCGCCTCGTCGGCTAACAGGATGACCGGATCATTGATCAACGCGCGCGCAATGGCAACCCGTTGTTGTTGTCCGCCTGACAATTGATTGGGCATGTGACCCATCCGGTCTTGCAAGTTCACCTGTTCCAAAGCGTGAACAGCTCTTTCCCTTCGCTCTTTGCTGGAAATGGTATTATTATACAAAAGCGGTAGTTCTACATTTTCCAAGGCTGAAGTACGCGCCAGCAGATTATAGGATTGAAAAACGAAACCTATCTTCCGGTTGCGCAATGTAGATAACTCATCCTTTGAACGCTTGCTGATCGGATTTCCATCGACATAATATTCTCCTGCCGTTGGCTTGTCTAAGCATCCCAATATATTCAACAGGGTGGATTTGCCGCTGCCGCTGGCGCCCATGATACTGACAAATTCACCTTCATTTACGACAAATGAAATACCCCTCAGTGCATGAACTTTTTCGCTTCCTACTTCAAAGACGCGTTGGAGATTCTCTATTTTTAAGATAACATTTTTTGGCATCTCTATTTGATTTTTATATCAGGATGGTCTTCCTCCACCGCCTCCTTGTCCTTGTCTGTTTTGATTTTGATTTTGATTATTTTGCGGACGTCTGGGTATTAACGGATTGGATGCAGCTGAATTACTCCCTTTATTTATTGTTGCCGACTCAACCACTTTTTGTCCTTGTTGCAATCCGCTTTTTACGATAGCGTTAATCCCGTCGCTGAATCCGATTTCGACCGTTTGACGGGTATAAGTGCCGTCTGCATTTTGAATCCATACGCCTTGCGCTTTTTTATGACCTCCTGCTGCTCCGCTTCCGCCGTCTTTCGCTGCACGCTGTCCTTTTTCCTTTTGCGGTTGCGCGGCAGGTAATTGAATATTCATTAGTTTTGCGATCGGGGCGTTTGGAGTGAAGCGTAAAGCTCCCATCGGAACTACCAATCCCTCTTCTTCCTGTAAAATGACTGTAATATTTGCCGTCATACCGGGGAAAAGTTTCTTATCGGGATTCGGCGCATCTATGATAACCGTATAAGTTACGACATTATTGGTAGTAACGGGATTTAATCGAATTTGCTTGATAGTTCCGTCAAAAGTCATATCGGGATAAGCGTCAACCGTAAATTTACATTTTTGTCCGACGAGGAGTCCGCCAACATCAGCTTCATCCATATTCGCCTGCACTTCCATTTTTGTTAAATCATTGGCAATGAGGAAGATGGTAGGCGTATTAAAAGATGCGGCAACCGTTTGCCCCTGGTCAACCGCTCTGTTCAGGATAACGCCGTCGATGGGAGAATATATTTTGGCATAACCCAAATTGATGTTTGCCTGCGTCAAATTCGAGCTTGAATTTTTTACATTTGTTTTCGCCTGCGCTAAACTGTTGGTTGCCGCTTCCATATTGGTTTGCGTCTCTGCTTTCTGGTCGTATAATGATTTGGTTCGATCGTAAGTCTGTTGCGCCAATATTAATGCGCTGTTAGCTGCCGTTAAAGATGCTTGCGCCTGAGCAACTTTCTCATTAAGTACCGACATATCCAACGTAGCCAGCAATTGACCCTTTTTGACCTGGCTATTGAAGTCAACATAAAGCGAATCAATTATGCCCGAAACTTGCGTACCGACCGACACTTGAAGTACAGGCTGTACATATCCGGTAGACGTTACTACCGTTTGAACTGTTCCATTTTCTATGGTATCTGTTAGTACATCAACCGTTTGTTTCCCTTTCAAAAATACAATCCATATAATTGCCAATACAACAACGGCAATTATGCAAGTCCATATTATTCTTTTCTTATTCATATTTGTTATAATCTAATTTCTTCACCCATATAAACATCTAAGATTTTGCGATTGAGCAAAAAACCGTATTTACTTTGAATAAACCCGTTTAAAGCATTCAAGTAGTTATTCTGCTGTTGCAGCAAATCGACAACTGTAGCAGCGCCGGCGTTGAATTTCGCTTTATAAGCCATATAAGTTTTATAATAAGCATCCTGGCTTACGTTGTTCGCCTTATATTGGGTGTAAAACGAAATAACATTTTGATATTCCTGTATTAATGTTTGCGATAATGTTAATTGTTGGTTCTTCTTATTTATTTCAGCCTGCGTCAAAGCAATTTTATTTTGCGTCACCTGCGATTTTGTTCTAAAATTATCAAATATGGGAATGCTCAGGCTTAACCCGATATATTGATTAAAACTGTTTGAAAGCTGCGTGCTGTAATTGGAATAATTGGGTGAATGCCCTGTTCCCAAACTACCGTTCAAATTTAAAGTCGGATAATATCCTGCTTTCGACAATTGAATACTGTTATTGGCAATATCGATACTGCCTTGGCTTAATTTTAAAGTTGGGGAAGTGGCAAGGCATTTTTGTAAAGCATCATCTTGTGGAGGAAGAAGCGATAAAGCATCAATTTCCTGGTCGTTTGGATAAATAATCGCAAGATTAGCCAGCGGATCCATTGAAAGCAACTCCTTCAGCGTAATCATACTGTTCACAATAGCAATTTTCGTGTTTACCACATTACTTTTGGCGCTTGCATCTTGAGCTTTCAATAGAAGATAGTCGCTTTCCATAATTGAACCGGCTTTCCATTGCGCTTCACCTTGCGCCAGTTGTTCTGCGCTGGTTGTGACGACCGCTTCCTGATATTTCAATAATTCCTGATTCCCAAGAACGGAAAGAAAAGCTTGAAGAATTTGAACCACTAAATTTTGGTCGTATTGTTGGGTTTGCAGCGTTGTTTGGTGCGCTTGCAACTTGTTTTGTTCGATGGTATGCGTAATAGCTCCTCCTTGAAATAGCGTTACGCTACTGCTTATTCCATACGAACCGCTCCAATTGGAAACTGAAGCGGCGGAAGAAAGAAGAGTCCCGCTCTGATTGGTAAGCGGAGCGGTAGAGTGTCTCAATCCTTCGCTTAATGAGGCGCTCAGATTCGGAAAACGTTGATACTTGGAAAAGTTATAAACTTCTTTCGCCGATTGTTCGGACAATTTCATCGATTGTCGCGTATAACTGTTTGCGAATGCGTAGGTGATGCAATCTTCTAATGAAAAACGATAGTCTGCTTTCGCAGCATCTTGATTCGTTGTGTTTTGAGCTGCAATGTAATTAAATGATGATAAAAACATGCAGCATATTAAGAATTGTTTCATTACCGTATTATTTTACTTATTACAGACTAAAAATAATAACAAAAGTTTAATTTAGTATAAAAAGATTTTATAAGTTTACTTCGTACAATCGAGTGAAGTTACGATTTGCCCCATCCAAATTCTACCATCGCTTTGAACCAGATTTTTCTGTTCTACCTGATAAAAAGATAATCCCGGGAAATAGAAAAAAACTTGGTAACTGCCTGCAGGCATCGAATCGAATTGGTTGTAAGTAATGGTAAATGGTTTGGATTCACCGCTTCGAATAACAGATAACCACTCCTTTTTCCAGGAGTTCCACGGATTAGGCTCTACAACAGATAGCTGAGGCGTATAAAACCGAGCGTTTTTTTCACTGAAAAATGTCAGACCATTCGTGAAATAATGAAATAGACCGATGCCCATTTTGTTGATATCCAAGTAAAGATAATCGAATGTATCCTGATTGGATAATTGGAAATCAAACGATACCTTGTTATCCGGCAAAAATTGAATCGCTTGTATTTCCACTCGTAATCCGGCGTGGTATTTCCCTTCGGATTTCAAAGCTTCTACAATTCTCGGATCACTGCGCGGATCGTCATTTTCCGGATTTATCACACTCCTAAAACTAATTGGTAGTGCATATTGATTCTTGTCTATCATAAACATAGGATCAATATAGGCTCCTGTCGGAAAAGAATTTAAATACGATGGACGAATCGTCCCTGTATAAATTTTTGTATCGCCTACATTGACAGTGAAAAGACCTGTATCCGAATCTTTGAAAAACGCTTGTTCTTTTTTGAGATAAACCGTATGCGTTGAGAAATCGTAATAATCAACATTAGAAGTAGGAACTACCGTTTGCCCGACCTGAATCCAAAAGCCATCCTTGTTTGTATCATTTAAAATGTTATCGCTTTTGCATCCGAGCAAAAATAAAAAACAAAGGAATGGCGTCATTATTTTTAGTGTTTTCATATTTTTTTCCCTGATTTTATTACTAAAGTAATGCAAATTTACGCAAAATAATTTATAATCCTACCTTTTTCTTAACCTGTCAAAATAATATTTGTTTTATAACATGGATAATATTACCTTTGTCAATATTTTCGAATCTAATTAATTAATTAATTTTACTATGAAATCTAAAATTCGTGTTTACGGTAAATCTCAAAGCCGTACGGTGTTAGGCATTATTAATGCCTATTTGAAATTATACCCCGATTCTACGTTGTCTGATTTACAGCGGGCTTTTCCCAAGTCGCTTAATCCAAAAAGTTTTACTGATAGCATCATTGTTCCGGAAAAGGAAACAATTGGACAGGAAAAACAATTTTTTGAAAGGGAAGATGAACTGGTTGTATTAAAAAACGGCGAAAGACTTGCTTTAGTGGAAGTTTGGCCTAAGGAAGATTATGAAGCAATTTCCGAACATGCCAAACAGTATGGAATTGAAGTAGCAAAAATTGAAGAATCCAAACCTTTTGAAAAAGGAAGCTACGAGTTGGAATACCTTGACGGTTTTGTGCCGCCGGAAGAAATCCCTCCCGTTCCGGAAATTGATGTTGAGAAAAAACGCAAATTCGGCTGGTGGTGGTGGCTAATTCTATTGCTTATTTTATTATTGCTTATTCTATTCTTCTGGAAAAAATGCTGCAACGGCAGTGAATGTTCAACGCCTAAAGTCGCTGCTACGGAAATCGTTGCGCCTGCAGCTCCAACCGTTGCCGCAACGGATAGCATCCAATCGGACAGCATCAAAAGCGTAGCTGACACTTTAGCGAATAAAGTGGATAATTTGATCAAGGACCTGGGGGATGCGTTGTCAATCGCTTTGCCCGATGGGAAAGAATGGAAAATTCCCAAAAACACGCCGGAATTTAAGCTGTTCTCTTTTTTGAATTCGAGCGATGCCAAAGTTGACGAAACAGACAAAACGAAAGGCTGGATAACGTTGGATCGATTATCTTTCGGGAAGGGAAAAGCTGTTCTTCCTCCCGAAGCTGAATCTCAGTTGAAAAATATAGCCATGATTATGAAATTCTTTCCTAATTCACAGATCAAAATGGGCGGATATAGCGATAATACCGGATCGAATGAGCTTAACATGAAGCTGACCGACCAGCGGGCAAAAGTGGCAGCCGATAAGCTAATCGCTTTAGGTGTTGATGCAAGCCGCGTAGCCCATGAAGGTTATGGTTCTCAATTCCCCGTTTGTCCGGCAAATGACACCGATGCTTGCCGGGCGGCTAATCGTCGCGTTGACGTTAGAGTAACGCAGAAATAATGGTGTTTATCAATAAAGTGTGTCAAAGGTTGTTCGGAAACCTTTGACACACTTTGTTTATTTTGGGCATCGACTGCCCATACAGCGGAATACTATTACTTATCTACTCGGTTTGGTTGCGCTGTAACCTGCACCGCCATGAAACCATTTTGCCGCTTGTCCTACAAGCCACAGGTAATAATCGGACCCTAATCCTTTTTCAATCCCGACAAACCGTTTTTCACCGAAAAGCGGTAATTTCCCTTCTTCGGCGCATTTATAGATAGCCGTTCCTTCATCAATCTCATCGAACATAGCTACATAAAGTGAAACTGCTCCAGCCTTTTTCGCTTCAGCTATCTGTTTCCAGATAAAATCGCCTTTCAGACGCGGAATCTGGTTATAGATTGCTGGATTCCTTCTGAGATTCCCCCAACTGAAGCCTGGAAATACCAACGGAACATAATCCACCTTATTATCATGGCACCATTTGATGTCGTCGGGCAAACCTGCTGCTACGGCGCTGTATGTGTCATTATTGTAGCGACCGACAGCCCAAGGCATCACAATATCAACATACGCTTTAATCAACGTATGAAGCTGAGGGTCGTTTTCAGTGTCATTGTCTAATGTACGCCAATAGTAAGGCACCCCCAGCATGATAGAAACTTTATTTTCCTTTTTGAGACGGGCAATCATTTGAGCTGCATCGGCTACCGAATACTTGCGGTGGTCGTTAAACCCTACGCCCCAGATAGTGAGCAGGGGACGTTTATTATGCCAAATATAGGTGGGATTTATCTTCCTGTTTGCCAGTGAGAACAATTTCAGCAATTCTTTCCAGTCTTCTTCCAATACTTTCATATCTTCGGGCTGGCAACCGCTAAGGTCGTACATAACGCCAATAGCGCGGTCATATTTGCGCGCCGCTTTCAAAGCGCTTTCCAATACTTTGTTAAAATGCCTTTTTCCTGCCGGTCTTTTAATTTCACCTACAAACCGTTGCATAAACACACCATCGATCCCGTATTCCTTCATCCACTTGAAATGAAGGTCGACGCTTTCTTCGTCGTATGCGCTGTAGAGATAAGCATCCGATCCATCGGGCATCTTGAACGGCGCTACATATTTTTTCGTATACTCGGTTATGTCAGGCCAAAAGTCGACAGTGGCATTGTTGCCGCGAAATCCATAATGATACCATCCACGGTTCGACTCGTCGCCTTCAGCGGCAAACCATCCTTGATAACCGGCCATTACCAATCCCTTATAAGAATCGTACCGGGTGTTTTGAGCCGTTAACTGTCCTAATAATAATAAAAGAACGGAAATAAAGCATGCTATTCTTTTCATGAAAATATTGATTTAGTTGTGAAAATAATGATTCAATATATGCAAAGTAAAGACAGGACACTTAATAAAACGATTAAATTCTTATTAACGAATCGTTAAACGCTTATATTTAACATTTATTAATCCTTTCTTAACAGATCAAATAAACAGAAAAAAAGAATTGCAAATATTTTGATAGTTTATTAAAGAAGTATTAATTTTGCTGTCGGTTGATAATGATAAACGAGTTGACAGATGAAATGGCTGTATCTTTTTTTCCTGAATATATGCGTGCTTACAGCAAGCGCCCAGAAAACAATCACGAAGGAAGCAATTCAGGACAGTATTATTAACCAGTTAAGTTTTTTCCCCCAGGAAAAAATTCATCTTCATACGGATCGCGACATGTATGTCCCCGGAGAAAAAATCTGGTTTAAAATATAT
>Ga0123357_10014594_pt1 | contig 10261 bp, 7 predicted proteins | sample TergutEmb28metaG_FD_89873 | JGI IMG/M metagenome (GOLD analysis project Ga0123357, IMG submission 89873) | Embiratermes neotenicus P4 segment gut microbial communities from Petit-Saut dam, French Guiana - Emb289 P4 | ecosystem: Host-associated > Arthropoda: Insects > Digestive system > Gut ... | reverse complement strand
TTAATTTGGCGGACGTAATTATTCCTGACGAAAAAGATGCTTTGGTACAAAAAGGATACGACGAAGTAGATAAGATTATTTCCGACTATTCAATGGGTTTTATCACCAATAATGAGCGTTATAATCAGATTATCGATGTTTGGACGCGTGTTAATAAAAACCTTACCGATGTTGTAATGAAAAAATTTACCACCGATAAGCAAGGTTTTAACTCCGTTTATATGATGCTTGACTCAGGCGCCCGCGGCAGCAAGGAGCAAATCAGGCAGTTGTCGGGTATGCGCGGATTGATGGCAAAACCGCAAAAGACAGGTGCAGAGGGCGGACAAATTATTGAAAACCCCATTTTGGCTAACTTCAAAGAGGGTTTGAGCGTGTTGGAATATTTTATCTCTACTCACGGAGCGCGTAAAGGTTTGGCTGATACGGCATTGAAAACGGCTGATGCAGGTTATCTTACACGCCGTTTGGTAGATGTATCGCACGATGTAATAGTTACCAATGCAGATTGCGGAACTTTGAGAGGTTTGGTTATTACGGAATTAAAAAGCAAAGACGAAGTTATAGCAACGCTTGCAGACAGAATTTTGGGACGCGTAACGGTACACGATGTTCGCCATCCTTTGACAAACGAATTGATTATAGGAGCAAGCGAATTGATAGACGAAAGAGCAGCCAAAATAATTGACGAGTCGCCGATTGAACGTGTGGAAGTGCGGTCGGTTTTGACTTGTGAAATGAAGCACGGAATCTGTGCAAAATGCTATGGACGCAACCTTTCCAACGGACTTTTAGTCAGCAAAGGCGAGGCAGTGGGCGTGATTGCGGCGCAATCTATCGGCGAGCCGGGAACACAATTAACGCTGCGTACTTTCCACGTGGGAGGTATTGCATCAAATATTGCTGCGGAATCAAAAATTGTTTCCCGCTACGACGGCACTTTGGAAATAGATGAACTCCGCACCGTTGAGGCGAAGGATGCAACAGGCAAAACATACGATGTGGTGGTTGCACGCCAAACGGAAATGAGAATTATAGACCCAAATACAAAAATTGCACTCACAATGCAGTCAATACCTTATGGTTCAAAACTTTATAAGAAAAATGGCGAAACCGTTGCAAAGGGCGATGTAATTTGCGAATGGGACCCGTTTAATGCGGTTATCATTTCCGAAGCGGCAGGTACGGTTAATTTTGAGTCGGTTATCGAGGGTACAACATTCAAAGTTGAGGTTGACGAAAGTACAGGGCTGCAAGACAAAATTATTATCGAAAGTAAGGATAAAACGAAAACTCCTTCCGCTCATATTATGAATAAAGAGGGAAATGTTATCAGAACTTACAATTTGCCGGTAGGAGCGCACCTTATCATTGACGATAAACAGGAAATTAAACAGGGCGATATGCTTGTGAAAATTCCGAGAGCGCAGGGCAAAGCGGGCGATATTACGGGCGGTCTGCCGAGGGTAACGGAGTTGTTTGAGGCGCGTAATCCGTCTAATCCCGCTATTGTTGCCGAAATTGACGGAGAAATTATGTTTGGAAAAATCAAACGCGGTAACCGCGAAATTTCCGTTATTTCCAAAACAGGAGAAGAAAAGAAATACCTTGTACCGCTGTCAAAACAGATTCTTGTTCAGGAAAGCGACTACGTGCGTGCAGGAACACCGCTTTCCGACGGCGTGATAACTCCTTCGGATATTCTGGCTATCAAAGGTCCTACCGCAGTGCAGGAATATATTGTGAACGAGGTGCAGGATGTTTATCGTTTGCAGGGTGTAAAAATCAACGACAAGCATTTTGAGGTTATTGTGCGTCAAATGATGTCAAAAGTTCAGATTATTGAGCCGGGAGATACAAATTTCCTCGAAAATCAACTTATTGATAAATACATTTTTATGGGAGAAAACGATGAAATGTGGGGAAAAAAGGTAGTGTTGGATGCAGGAGATTCTCAGAATTTGCTGGCAGGACAAATTGTTACCTCACGTAAATTGAGGGACGAAAATTCGGCTCTCAGACGTAAGGACTTGAAGTTGATAGAAACCAGAGATGCAATACCCGCAACGGCTACTCCTGTATTGCAGGGCATAACCCGCGCAGCATTGCAGACAAACAGTTTTATGTCTGCCGCATCTTTCCAGGAGACCACAAAAGTGCTTAACGAAGCCGCTATAAACGGTAAAATTGATAAACTTGAAGGTATGAAGGAAAATGTTATTGTCGGATTAAAGATTCCGGCAGGAACAGGTTTGAGGGAATACGACAGAATGGTTGTGATGTCCAAAGAGGAGTATAGGCGTGCGAACGAAGTAGGCAAAGCCGTTACCGATTTGGATGAGGTAGAACAGAATATTCTGGACTGAATCTAAACCATATTAACCAAAAAAACAACGGCAAAACTTTTATGTCCTGCCGCTGTTTTTTTAGTTTTTTTCAAAACGAGAAACCTACGTTCAGAAACATAAACATATCATAGGAAGTATATGAACTTCTTGGATAATAATTTAAATCATAATAATCATAATAAATCTGGGACTTATTTCCCTGAACTCCGAGTCCTAATCCCACATTGAGGGCGTATTTATCCGACAGTTTGAACCTTGCACCGCTTATCGGCAAAAACAACAGTCCATTGCCGTAATCCAAACCAGTTAATCTGAAGGTATAACCTATATCAAAAGCGATATACGGCGAAACCCTTTTATCCAAAAAATTGATTCTCAAATCGGCAAAAAGCGGCAAAGTCAGTCCATCATCAAAATAGACATCCAAGCCCACACCGGCGCCCAGCGAAACGTATGGGTTAAACTGGTAGCCGTTAATCACATGTACCCCCATTCCAAACGGTATGAGAGTGCCAAGCTCAACAATGCCTCTGTAACCCTTTTTCAAGCCCGTGCTTGAAACCGAATTTTGACTTTGACGCTCATTGTCTTGCAGAACCTTCGGCTCTTTTGCAATTTTTTCAATTTCGTCATAAGTATAGACAAAAACATTGCCCCCTGTCGTCTCTATTTTAAGAGAGGACTGAGGAACCTGCTCAATAATTATTCCACGAACAATACCGCCGTTTTTAAGATATACAACATCTTGATAATCAGCATATTGCTGTGAAAATGCGTTTGCAACAAGAGCAAACAGGAAAACGATTAAAAACAAAAACTTTTTCATGACATTTTTTTTTATAGTTAAACAAATTAAATAAATATTTATGCAAAAGTATAAAATTATTTTTAAATAAAATACAAATCATCGCTTTTCATTCTGATATATTTATTTGTGCCGAAAAGAGCGGCAAAAAATGTGATTATCAGCCCTATTAGAAACACAAGTATCAAAATCGGTGCAAAGAAATGCCAGTCGTAGAGCGGCAATGAGTTATCAAGTTGTTTGAGGTAATAACCGATTCCAAACAGCCCCGCCGCCGCTAGAAACGATGCAATAAAACCATTGAATACAAACGTTTTAAGGAACGGCTTGCGTATAAACCACGCCTTTGCTCCCACAAGTTTTTTTGTGTTTATTTCAAAGCGTTTTGAGTAAATAGAAATGCGTATCGTGTTGTTAATCAATATGACAGTGATTAGCAACAGCAGTGCTGCCGACAAAAGCAGGATAGCGGAAATTTTTTGAATATTTACATTTAATGCCGAAATCATATCTTTTTGATATACAATATCTTCTATAAAATCATACATCTTCAATTTCGGTTCTATCCATTTAAGCGAATCCTCGTTGGCATAATCCGCTTTGAGATTGACTTCAAAAGACGCTTTTAGCGGATTAAGACCCAAAAGTTCGCTAGGGTCGTCTCCCAAATCTCTGATATGTTCGTTCAAAGCATCCTCTTTGCTGATATAACGGTATTTTTTCACAAAATCTATGCTGCTAAGGTAGTTTTCCACACGTTTGACGTCTGAATTTTGCGTGCTGTCGCACAACACAAGTGCAATAACGACATTTTCTTTTGTGTATTTGGCGGCATACGACCCCCAAAGCAGCAAAAACGCTACCATTCCAACCATAAAAAGCGCAAGTGCAATACTCACCGTAGAGGTAAAATAGAGATTGAAAAACGAATCCTTACGCGGCTTTGTATTATCTTTTGACATATTTTTTTACATTTTTTCTCTGCAAAGATAGTAAAAATTATTAACAATTATTTTTTACCCCGATTTTCACATATTTTCGCTAAAATACACCCTTCTCACTCTCGGCGAAATACCTGTTAGAACCTCGTATGGAATGGTGCCGAGTTGTTCGGCAATCTCGGAAAAGGGACGTTCCCCGTTGAACACCGTTACTTTGCCGCCCTCCTGTGCGTTCAATCCTGTTACATCGAGCATCAGCAAATCCATACAGACATTGCCGATTATCGGCGCTTTTTGTCCATCCACAAGCATAAAACCATTGCCGTTGCCGAGTTTTCTGTTGATTCCGTCGGCGTAACCGATAGGCAGCAGTGCGATTTTTTTGTTCTGTTCCGCTTTGCCTCTCCTGCCGTAACCTATTGTTTCTCCCGCTCTTACGTTTTTTATCTGGATAATTTTTGTTGATAAAGAACAAACGTTTTTTAATTTTGAAGTGCAGAATGTTGTTTCTTGCCATTTGTTCTTTGTTTTTTGTTCAGACGAAACTCCCCAAAGCCCAATTCCAAGCCGTACCATATCAAATTGTTCTTCTGGAAAACGCTCTATTCCTGCGGTATTCAAGATATGTTTTAAAAATTTATAATCAATGGATTTTTCAATTTTTTTTGTAATTTCTTTAAAAAGATTTATCTGTTTGAGGGTAAAATCGTTCATTTCTGCGGTGTTTTCGTCCGCTGCTGCAAGGTGTGAAAAAACCGATGCTATTTTAAGATTTTCCTGAGATGTAAAAAACGATATTATTTTCTCAATATCCTGCATCTCAAATCCTGCACGGTGCATTCCAGTATCAAATTTCAGATGAACAGGGTAATTTTTTACATTCAAATCTTTGGCAAAATCAGCTATTGCATTTAACATTCTGAAATTGCAAATTTCAGGTTCAAGTCGATATTCAAAAAGTTGATGAAGCGCCGAAGTCATCGGATTTAGCACCATAATCGGCATCTCAATGCCGCATTGCCGCAACTCCGCGCCCTCATTTACAAATGCTACGCCAAGATAATCGCAACCATAGTGCTGCATCGCAAGTGCAACTTCAACCGAACCGCTGCCATACGCAGACGCCTTAACCATACACATCAATTTGGTTTTTGTGTTAAGTTTTGAACGAAAATAGTTGATATTGTGCAACATAGCGTCAAAATCTATTTCCAAAGTGGTGTCGTGCGGAAGCAGTTGAAGGTAGGTTCGCACTTTTTCGGGCGAAAATTCGGGAGCAATTTTTAGTAAAATCGCCTTATTTTTGAAAGATTTTAATGTATCCGACTTTAAAAATTCATCTGTGGTAAAAAAGCAGTGTTTTTTTGCAATCTTAAACCGCTGATTTTGAGCAACCAAATCATTTCCCAAAAGTACAATCTCATCAACGGAATTTGAACGGCAAACGTCCTGCAAATTTTTGTAAAACATATCGCAAACCAACTCATCGCCCTCAATATCAGACACAATCAAAACACGGTGCATATCTTGATTTGCAAGTTGCTGTTCAAGAAAACCGAGTGCGTGCTTTGTCAGCGAAGTCAGGTCTGAATTGTGCGAGTCGCTGATTAATAGACAGTTATTAACTCCTGCCTCTACCTCTAAACGGGAATTTTGCATAAAAATTCACAAATTAAGTTTTTTTGCAAAACCTTATTTTCAAATTACTCCATATTTTTTGAAGATTTGAGTGATTTTTTCCAAAGAATAGTCAATCTGGTCTACCGTGTGAGTTGCCATTAAAGAAAAACGTATCAATGTGTCCTTTGGCGCTACTCCGGGTGAAACAACAGGATTGACAAAAATGCCCGCATCAAGCAGGTCGCGCGTGATAGAAAAGGTTTTTACGTCATCTCTGATAAAAAGCGGAATAATCGGAGTTGAAGTATGCCCGATTTCAAAACCGCGAGAACGGAAACCATCCAAAGCGTACTTTGTAATTTTCCAAAGATTCTCAAAACGTTCGGGTTCGGAGAGCATAATATCCAACGCCGCATTTGCTGCGCCAATGGCAGCAGGAGTGGGCGATGCACTAAAAATATACGAGCGGGCGTGATGCCTCAGCCAGTTGGCAGTAACGGAATCGGTAGCAATAAATCCGCCTATTGACGCAAACGATTTGCTAAACGTTCCCATAATCAAATCTACCTCGTCAGTGAGCCCAAGTTGATGACAGATGCCTTGCCCATATTTGCCGAAAACGCCGAGCGAATGCGCCTCGTCAACATATATGCTTGCTCCGTATTTGTGGGACAAATCAACTATTTCTTGCAGATGTGTTATGTCGCCTTCCATAGAAAAAACGCCATCTACCACAATAAGTTTAATTTTGTCCGGCTCGCATGACTGCAACCTCTTTTCCAGAGATGCCATATCGTTATGCTTAAATTTCAGCGTATGCGAAAAACTCAACCTGATTCCTTCCACAATGGAGGCGTGGTCGAGTTCGTCCCAAATAATGTAGTCGTCTTTGCCTGTTAAAGCCGGAATAACGCCCACATTAACCTGAAAACCTGTTGAAAAGGTAATCGCTTCATCTTTTCCGACAAATTTTGCAAGACGATGTTCCAGTTCTTCGTGAATGTCCAAAGTACCGTTCAAAAAACGGCTGCCAGCCATTCCTGTGCCGTATTTTCTTGTTGCCTCAATGGCTGCTTCCTTAACTTTTGGATGATTTGTAAGTCCAAGGTAAGCGTTTGAACCGAACATCAAAACTTTTCTACCATTAATGACGACTTCGGTATTCTGTTCGCTCGAAATTGCCCTGAAAAAAGGATAAATTCCAAGCGCTTTTGCCTTCTGCGGCTCATCATATTTTGATAATTTTGTTTGTAATAAACTCATAATCAATTACTTAAATAATTGTACACAATACTATTTCTTTGGAAAGAAACTGCAAAGATAATAATAATTATTTTAATTATCTCTATTTGTTAAGTTTTTTTTACAATTTTACAATATTCGGAAAATTTGCACTTTTGATTGTGCATTGTTTTTGGGGGTATTAAGTATTGTTTAAAATTTAATCTGTTTTAGCCCCCTAAATCCCCCACAGGGGGACTTTTTATTACTTTTTCAGTTCCTCCCCTTGTGGGGGAGGTTGGGTGGGGGCTTTCCCTTTTTTCAATTCTCAATTTAATTGTCTTTGTTCCTTGTTCTTTGCTCTTTGTTCTAAATTTGTAGCGGGGACGAGAGTTGAACTCGTGACCTCCGGGTTATGAATCCGACGCTCTAACCATCTGAGCTACCCCGCCGTCTCTTTTTTCGGACTGCAAAAGTACAAAAAAAATCCAATACTGCAAAATGTACTACGTTTTTGAAAATGTGGTACGATTTTTTTCCCCTTATTTCTCAACTAAAACAACCTCAACAGCATAAATAAAAAAAATCATAAATAATTTTTTGTTATCAAAAGTTTTATATAAATTTGCAAAAAAATAAATACGAAAATTTGTAAAATAATTTTTATATAAAATGAAAACAAAACATTTTTATTTCAAATTTTTGTTGCTGCTCGCACTGGGCTTGGCGACCACAGTGTTCAACTCCTGCATAAAAGAAGGCAACAGCAATCCTGATGTATATGTGGCAGGGTATGAAAACAACGCACAGGGAAAGAGTGTTGCCAAACTTTGGAAAAACGGCGTAGCGCAAAATCTTACTGACGGCGCTTTTGATGCGGCGGCTAATTCCGTTTATGTATCAGGCAGCGATGTATATGTGGCAGGATGTGAATACAATGCACAGGGAAACTGTGTTGCCAAACTTTGGAAGAATGGTGTGGCACAAGAACTTTATAACGGAACTCAAGCATTTTCTGTTTATGTATCAGGCAATAACGTGTATGTGGCAGGAAGTGGAAATGACGGTGGTATACTCTGGAAAAATGGCGTAGCACAAGAACTTGATCTAAGTTATGATGCTCAGTCTGTTTTTGTGGCAGGAAGTGATGTGTATGTGGCTGGAAGGGTTTACACACAAAGGCAAATTGTTGCATCACTTTGGAAAAATGGAATATTGCAAAACATAAACATAAGCAGTAGTGCCAAGTTTTCTTCTGCTTGGTCTGTTTACGTATCAGGTAGCGATGTATATGTAGCAGGATATGAATACAATATGCAGGGAAACTACGTTGTCAAACTTTGGAAAAATGGCGTAGCACAAAATATCAGCGATGTAACTGATGATGCAGTAGCTTATTCCGTCTATGTATCAGGTAGTAATGTATATGTGGCAGGATTTGAATACAACGCACAGGGTTTTTGTGTTGCTAAACTTTGGAAGAACGGGGTGGTGCAAAATCTTACTGACGGCACTTATACATCGGATGCTAATTCCGTTTATGTATCAGGTAGCGATGTATATGTGGCAGGATTTGAATACAATGAACAAGAAAACCGCGTAGCCAAACTTTGGAAAAACGGAGTAGCGCAAAATCTTACTGACGGCACTTTTACTGCAGTGGCTTATTCCGTCTTTGTGGTGAAATAGAGGATAAAATCTAAACGTATAAATAGAAAAAACCGTACCACATTTTTGAAAATGTAGTACGTATGTAAATGCTGTATTTTACAATTCCAGCAATCCTTGCGGAAGGTTTGTAAAAATAATTTTCTTTTTGCTGTCTATTTTCAAAATAAATTCCTTTGCCGCCGGAATCAAACAGTTGCCAACCACAAAAAGCGTATTTATGGTGCTTTCGTCTATGTCGTCAATTTTGCCGATTTCGCCAAAAATTTCATCAATAATTTTGTATCCAACCAAAATATTGGCTTTAAGTACCTGATTATCAATATCAAAATCTATCTGCCTGTTATAGAAAATTTCTTTTTTACAAAGTGTTTTTGCAAGTTTTTCGTCTGTAATTCTACAAAATTTTATAAAATAACCGAAATCTGTTTTGCAGCGGTATTCTTCAATAAAAAACGGCACAAAAATACTTTCATCTTCCAAAATCAGATATTTTGGAAAATTATCTTCCTGAAAATCAACAAAAAACTCGCACAAAATTTCGCCGGAAATGCCGTGCGTTTTGATTGTCTGCCCAATTTTTACAAGTTCGGATTGTTGTATCATACAATTATTTTTTGCGAAGATAGCAAAAATAATTGAAATGCGTACTCCCAACTAACAAATGCAGTTTTTTTGTTTATTTTTTCAAAAAAAATATCTATATTTGCAATATATTTAAGATATTCATAACTTCACAAAATTATAAGAAACACAATGGAACAGCAACTAATTTCGGGCGTAATTTTGTCGCCGCTCAAACAGATTTTTCACCCTTTGGGAGATGTTTTTCACGCACTCAAAAGCAGTGATGTTGGTTTTGCGGGCTTTGGCGAAGCATATTTTTCCACGATAACAAAAGACAAAATTAAATCGTGGCGAAAACACACGGAAATGACGCTTAATTTGATTGTGCCTGTTGGTAAAATCCGTTTTGTGGCTTATGACGACAGAAAAAACAGTGAAACAGAAGGCATTTTTAATGAATTTGTGCTGTCGGTTGAAAACTACGCACGATTAACCGTTCCACCGCACGTTTGGCTGGCGTTTCAGGGATTGGTAGACAAAAATTTACTGCTCAACATTGCAAATTTGGAGCATAACCCCGATGAAGTTTTACGCAAAGATTTGGAAAAATTTGCCTATTTTTGGTAAAAAAGGATAATTTTTTCCCCATTTCATATTTTTTTTGTACCTTTGTTTCCCGTTATATATAAAATTTTTCAGGTTATGAACAGCACAAAATACATATTTGTAACGGGCGGCGTTGCATCTTCTTTGGGGAAGGGAATTATTTCGGCATCGCTGGGCAAATTGCTGCAAGCGCGCGGTTACAGCGTTACCAACCAAAAACTTGACCCCTATATCAATGTTGACCCCGGCACTCTCAATCCATACGAACACGGCGAATGTTACGTTACCGTTGACGGCTGCGAAACTGACCTTGATTTGGGGCATTACGAGCGTTTTTTGAACGTAGAAACGCACCGCTCCAACAATTTAACATCGGGCAGAATTTATCAAGAGGTAATAGCAAAAGAGCGGCGAGGCGATTTTTTAGGAAAAACGGTACAAATTATTCCGCATATCACGGATGCTATCAAAGAAAATATCGTACA
>Ga0123357_10014593_pt1 | contig 10262 bp, 8 predicted proteins | sample TergutEmb28metaG_FD_89873 | JGI IMG/M metagenome (GOLD analysis project Ga0123357, IMG submission 89873) | Embiratermes neotenicus P4 segment gut microbial communities from Petit-Saut dam, French Guiana - Emb289 P4 | ecosystem: Host-associated > Arthropoda: Insects > Digestive system > Gut ... | reverse complement strand
TACTACTACTACTACTACTACTACTACTACTACTACTACTACTACTACTACTACTACTACTTCTACAGAGGTCGGTAACCCCTGGCCCCCAATTCCATATCATGCGGCCGGCGAACGGCGGATGCCCGATGTCAACTGAAAAACTTCGGTCCTTGAACGGAGAATGAAAAAATAAAACACACAGAAATGAATAAATTAGTTTAGTCCTAGGCAGAGCACTGTCACTTGTAAAAGAAAGAAGGTTTTTCACAGAATAAATTTCTGAAGCGTTTTAGATGTAGCTGAAGATATGGACCTATGCCCAGGTAGGCAAAAACGTTTATAGGATGTCAGCCTATCTGCTCGAAATGGAACAGACATATCTGACCAACTTACATTGTATGCAAAATAATTTATGTTATGTACTCGCAATGGATGAAAATAATGACATCACAGACACCGAGTATTTTTATGGTACCGACAGTGTATCCTATAACAATGAATAACTTGCCACTTTATTTAGACAGAATGCCACTTACAGACAGGACAATATTTGCTCCTGAAAATAAAGCAGACATTTCCTTCTTTGGATCTGGAATATAAAAAATTCATACATATATCAAACCGATTGTGGAAGCAATACGTATTGCTCTAAGACTGGCGTAGTAGGACAAATCTCCAAAGAAGTCACGCATGTGAGCTGTGATAATCTGATTATATCTAAGGGCACTATTCTTGAAAGGCATTATGCTACGATGTTTTTATTGGCGAAGAAATAATATTTTAACAGTGGACTACATTCGACGCAATGGTTGAAGTGATATGGGCTCCACATAAGAGCTTTGACACGGAATTCACTTCTTACAAGGACAAGTCCCATAAAGGATCGAAGAAAAATTTAGAAGTTTGTGTGTAAAGAAAAACTACAATACATAATCACACAATTTTTAACTACAATTAATGAAAACGCAGAAAAAATATTAACATTTTGTTGCTTCTTCATCGTTGCACCGCACATTTCGCAGAATCATTTAACTAGCACACCAACTAATGCACGTACATAAAAGTTTTTGCATTAAAACATTTAAAATAGCTCCAACATGTTTCGATCCTAAGATCATCTTCAGGGAGCTACACTTTTCCCTGCTAAAGTCACATTTTTAAAAACACTCACTGATTAATTTCCTTCTATTAACTTGGTGCTGTGGCATCATGCTGACACATCACCAAGTTAATATAAGGAAATTAATCAGTGAGTGTTTTGTTTTAAAATGTGACTTTAGCAAGGAAAAGTGTAGCTCCCTGAAGATGATCTTAGGATCGAAACATGTTGGAGCGATTTTAAATGTTTTAATGCAAAATATTTTATGTATATGCATTAGTTGGTGTAATAATTAAATGACCTTTTTGTTACATTGTATTGTACTTTTTAAAAAAATGTCTGCTACATCTTGTTCACAAATTAAGAAACCTGTATGTTGACAATAGCTGCATGAATGTTGTAATATAATACGAATTACTATCTTAATGTATTATGTTTTAGTAAGGTTTAAATTTTGTGTAAAGGTCCCCGAAGATGGCGCAAATGACGCCGAAACATGTAGCAGCAATACAAGATTATACCTTTATGTGTCCAGTGTGCATTCCTTGTGTTGTAAGTAAACAGTGAGGTTCTGTAAGAAGTAACTAGTCATTTTATGTAATAACTATTTAAATTGTAGAATTGATCCTCAATCAGTGTCGTCTCGGGTGTCTGGTTAGTCTACGTTTTAATTCAGGTCGGGTCGTCATTCTACGAAGTAATAAGTTAACGCGTAGAATGGGTCCTATTCTACGCTTTAACTGTTTTCGGGCATCTTTATACAAAAAATCGGTTATTCCAGGAACAATGAGTCAACATGTGGAATGGTTCCTCAGTGAATGCTGTAACTGGCGTCGGGTAATTCTATGCTTTTAAATCGCACATTCGTATTATGAAATGATGATTTACTCTACGGATAACTAAAGTGTGGAATAGTTCACCATCGTATTTTGTACCTGGTATCGGGCCATTCTATACTTCTAACGAGTTAGGAAAATTATCTCATGAAATAACCAGTTAAAGTGTGGAATGGTTGCTAATATTATGTTCTAAATGGGGCCGGGTTGTTATTGCACAAAATAAGTAGTTAAAATGTTGAATTGATCCTCATTTTATGCTTCAATGGAATCCGGACTCCTGCGTTCTGAAAAGACTAGTCAAAATACTGAATGATTCTTCACTCAACGCTGTACCGGGACCTGGTGGGTTGTTGTTGTATCGAATAACTGGATACTATATCAGGTACTTAAAGTATTCATTTTTCTGATTAATCGATGCTCTAATTCCATAAATTAAAAGAATTATACATCATAAAGATCATGTATGTACAAATACACACATACTCCCCGACTTATGCAACAGTTTCCTGCTGAAAGGTTCTGCGCAAGACGGAGTCAATTAAACATCAGGTCATTTACAATGATCCGGTACACACTGTACAGACCAGCTGAAATCCAAACTTCAACACAGTGGAGCCTAATCGACCGCAGCATAACCACCTCGCCGTCTGCTTTATCGCCCATCATTATTCTTCCGTCACCTCCGTCTGCCGTTTCACTCCAGCAATAACAAAACTAGCGCGCATTTCCAAAATATTATATGTTTTTTACTTTTTTTTTTTAAATTGCGTAGGTCAGAAACTGCGAAACTTGCAATTGCGTAAGTTGGGTAAAGTTATACACACCGAATTTTTGTTGTATCACTGCCTTTCCCTGTCACTATCATTTTTCCCCGTCTTTAAATCGCATGCTAAACTCATTCTCCTCCCACTTAGCTGCACGTAAGGTTAATAATTTTAGGCATCCAGAAAACATACACCTAAGCCTACATCTAGTTACTTCCGAATGAAAATGTTACAAGTGGTCGAAATTTATGAATCGTCAGATTCATTAAACCGAGGATGAATTGCTACTAGCAGGAGGGAAACGTTGTGATCTGAGATAAACAGATTTATTCATTCCGTTTTAAATAAAACGAATGTACATAACAGTGGTACAAATCTGTTACGACTATTCTGTCTGTAAAAGTGGCAATAACGTCATTAGACAAGATACATAATTTATTTCCCGAGTGATGTGCCTACCAACACCAAGCTTTCTACAGTGCACATCCACTGTATTAAACTTCATTTCTACACCTCTTACATTAAACTTAAGTTATACATTGTTAAAGAATTATGAATCATAAATTCTACATTATTTGTTACATATTTATAATCAACTACAAGGAATAACGTCTTTGTCCATATAAACCTCTTTGAAACACCAGACGCTCATTCGTAGCTGTGACATTAAGAAATAATTTGCTTTCAGACGACATGGTACAGACAGGGCACACGATTTGAGAAGCTGATTTGCGATAAAACCCGAAAGACAAAAATACCACAGAAGAAAAAATGATGACTACTAAGCATTACAATAATCCTTAGTCGTTCAAAGACTTATACGAAGATAACAACGAATTGAAACTATAATATTATTTGGTTTTTTTGAAGGCTTTTAAGATGTTTATAAAGACATGTGAAAACCAATGTCATTTTTGACATGTACCCACACAATATTCAGTCACTGGCCTTCATTACGTTTTCTGCAATGAACCCGCTCTTTATTGCATGAGTTCAACATTCCACAACTTTTCTCGATATTTCGAAACGATTTTTTTGTTGGACTGTGGTCAGGCCATTCTTATACCACAATTTTACTTGCTGTGTTAAATTCAGACACAGTTCTTAAAAGCCTATTCTTCGAAGAAGCCGGATAAACTATCCGATCTCCACCCATGTCCCATTCACTGGACGTGCGAAATATTCTTCATCAACAACAGAAGTCCGATTTTCTTGAAATGTTTCTGTCCATTAGCCAACTTTTCATTTCGCTCACACAGTTATATCCATGCTGTATTCTCATTCGTCCGTCAGTCGCACTAGGATGTTTATCCTGTCTTCAAGAATAACAATAAAATTTACCTCAGGTTTATTTAAGATTCAGTAAACACACACCCGCCTCGGTTATAAAAAAAAACCAGTGAGTCGATGTTTTATAGGGGAATAATCGTCGTTTACCCTACGCTTCATCAAGACACAAAAAAGACACAATGAACGCAGACAGCAGACATTTCAATGATAACCCTGGTGGTACAGAAAGCGGTCACTGGGAAATTTTAAGAATTAAAACCCTTTCTTCAACTTTCAGAGACCATGTAACATAGTATTAGGCTGAAATATCGTAAACGGTTCTAAGCTGACCAGAATTTGAGTGGAGAGTCGTGGCTCATTGCACGGGATCATTCATACTTTTCTCAAGCAAGACCAAAAACCAAGGAAAGAGAACGCTAATTATGTAAACAACGAGAATGTTTTCTTCATATTCTCATGCGCAGTTTTTGTCCAAAAATATGAAACCGATAAACTTCGTTTGCCCTTTACATATTTCTGGCCCAGATAATTATTCGCCAAGACAGAATCGGCCAGTGTACTTGCATTTTAATAGGAAATTACTTTTCGGTTTGACTTTTACATTTAATTTTGCAATTACTGCCAAGCCTATTTATGGGCTAGAGTAGCCGCTGTGTTAAAATATCGCACTTTACTCCGACTGGTTGCTTTTACGAGCGCCGTAATGATTGTAACAATCGTGATTAAATGTGTTGCGTGTTTGTGTGATACAGTCTGCCGTAATGATATCACAGAGCAGATGTTGTCTGATGTAAATTGATTACAATTTCATGTGGAGGGATGCATAATACCAAGCGGGTTTAGCCGCTGTGTAGCCTACATGCTTAATGAAACACTACCAACGATGCAGTGTACGATAGATAACTTTGTCAAATTTTAATCAAAGCGAAGGCATGAAAAGCTCAGAATAAAATCACGCAGTAATTTAATGGCTACAGTTTCTATCATACCTACACTAACTGCAGACAAGCAACCATCATTTTGCCTGTGGTGTGGGCTCAGTCTCTTGCAGAAGCAGAGCCAACAGAAACAAACCGAGCAATCCACAAAAACCTGCTGCAGTTGCAGTCTGAAATTAGAAGAGTAACCTTAACCGTCCAACCATCGAGCATCCAGCCACGAGGAGGAGGAGGAGGAGGACAAGCAACGGAAGAGAGATCACAGAACTTCCAAAAAGAGAACATCGGGAAGGACATTCTTCTCAAAATACATTCTTCCAGGCCAATCAATAGAGGACTTAAATGCAACCCGCTTTCGGAGCCTTAGCAAGCCAACGCAAACAAAACTGGTGGAAAAATGCTTGTCCAATCTCCAATGCAGAAGTAGCAGGACACGTAAAAGTAGGTCATTCAGTCCAGATTCCCAGCGTAAAGTGTCTGTCCTTTAGCAAACCGTTCAAGGACGCACCTCTTGTACAGCAAGCACATCGCGACAGAAATCAATGGAAGTGTCTCTGAAGACGAAACTACAATGACCATTACAACAATTAAATAAAATAAAGGAAACAGACTACAGATTTATACTGTCCGCCCAAATTCGTGACACTTAACGCAAATGATATAAATTAGCACTATAAGCATATGAAGCTACTGTAAGAGCAAAGCACAGATGTTCCACTGTTCTTGCAGACAACTGAAATTTCGTGAGCGATTTTCTCTTCCAAATTATTACTTTTATCGACCGGCAACTTTCAAGGCAGAAATGCCGCTGCAATTGAAAAGCATCCAAAATTCCGATGCAGACTTAGCTCTTCTTTTTGACGTTCAGATGACCGTGCATCGTGATAAATTCTTATAATAAAACCAACCAGATGCACTAATTTCTCAAATTTATTTTTGGAATAAAACTCTACTTGTTTCGGACAGTTCCTCTGTCCATCATCAGGAGTTTTCCACTGTACACACAGCAATGACACATGTCATACAGATCTGCTGACAGCTTGAGAGTAGGATCAGGACGGAACGTGTTAAGAACGTCCTGATCCTGCTCGCAGGCTGTCAGCAAACCTGTATGACATATACCATTGCTGTGTGTACAGTGAAAAACTCCTGATGATGGACAGAGGAACTGTCCGTAACATGTAGAGTTTTATTCTAAAAATAAATTTGAGAAATTAGTGCATCTGGTTTGTTTTATTATAATAATTTACCTCTTCTTTTTTCAATACATGAAAGCCAGAATTGGCCTGCATACCAATTGGTAAAACCGAAGTCAAAATTATAGTTGTGATAGTGTTCAGGTTGTGCTTAGAGTAATGCAAACATCAATGAGCGTTTAGGCCTTAAACGTGACAGGTAATCTAAATGCCATGAACCAGTGTTGGTTCAGCGCAGTTTCGAACCCATCAAGCAAGTAACTGTTAAAATTCTTTATTGCGAATGAGTTCGAAACTTCAGCGCACAATGTCCTTTACTCTCCAGCGAGGAATGGCGACATGCTCGATGCTGCGGTTCACCGAAATGTTCGAATTCTAGATGTCATTATGTCTGATATCCTGAATTCACATCACCTAACATTCACTTTTACATACTGGATCATGTCAGAATTAGGGAGTGTTTGGAATCTGTCAGAAAATCACTGTTTGGGGAAGTTAGAAATCTTTTCCTCTGGCTTAACTGTAACTAAAACACATACTACCTCGGGGGAAGACGCCACTAACATGGCCCGCGAATTTACAGCCTTGTGACAAGCAACAGCACACTTCCGGTATTAAGAATGGGCTGTACCACTATGCACATGCTGGCTGAAGCAGAAACGGATGCAAGGAAAATTGTGACACGAAAGCCAGAAACCAACATGTAAAATGGCAGTAAAATCCGCTTCTAAAACTATTAGACGAATACCTCTGAGAAAAACAATCGAAAGGCGGGAGAAAAAAATTAATAACTCTTGAGGTAACCTGTCAAATCATCTGGCCTATTGTAAAACCGCTTATTAATGGGGCGTACCAAAGGAACCAACTAAAATCCATATACTGTTATGTCTTAAATTTCGACCTTTACACAAAGATAACGCAAATGATGATTGCTTGGAATATTTACACCTGTAGGACGAAGACTGGGAATGGCCGATGGAAGCCAGAGTTCAAGACCTGCGCGAAACCATAAATAATAATACTCTAATCTAAGACCCTGCGACTTACTAAAACTAAGTCACTAGAAAGCGAAAAAATTCTTTGGAATCGAACACGTCCTAAAAGAATGCCTCAGACACCTTCTACGAATTTTAGTAGACCTGACATATTTACTGAATCACTGTATTTAGCTATCACATTTTCCATCGTCTCAAAATGAAATAAATACCACAAATTTTCTCCGAATTTACCTCTTGTCTATTATGAATATATCTCAGAAAATTATTCTAAAAAAATCCAAAAGCATACTCCGAAAAGGAAATTCTAATATAAGCCAGTTTCCTTTATGTATGTCCTAGCCCGATAATTAATGTACGCGGCTTACGGACCACGCTGCATTAAATTTTAACAACAATCCGTCTACGGCTGTAGTAATATTTGATAAAGGGAAAGCCTGTGGTAAACATGGCACCATGGATTGTTCACGAAGTTGTAAAACTGAAATTTGCAGTGCGTGTAACTTAATATGTTACATACTTTCTTTAAGACAGATAATACTCTGTTTTGCTTGAAGGCGAAATATCCATGCCTGAGAAATACAAGTGGGGTTGCGACAATGTTCCGTCCTGTCCCATATATTTTACTGTATATACAAAAATGATAGCAAACATTAGATACACTTTGACGTTCAGCTGACCGTGCATCGTGATAAATTCTTATAATAAAAAGAAACAGATGCACTAATTTCTCAAATTTATTCTTGGAATAAAACTCTACATGTTTCGGACAGTTCCTCTGCCCATCATCAGGAGTTCTTCACTGTACACATAGCAATGGAGTATGTCATACAGGTTTGCTGACATCTTGCGAACAGAATCAGGACGGAACGTGTTAAGAACGTCCTGATCCCGCTCGCAGGCTGTCAGCAATATTCCAAATTTTAAATAATATTAAGCATCAAAAACGTGTATATACTAAGAAGAAACACGTATATATGTACGTGTGTGTGTGTGCGTGCGTGTGTGTTTGTAAATACGTACAAACGACAAAGATGGTGAATTATGACAACAGGCAGACCCGCAGTCTCGTCCAAGAGAACGCCATTCAATACACAGAATACGCGGAGTACAATTTGGTTACCAGCCCCAGGAGGGCCTCGGCACTGCTGTGGACTGAATGACCGTTCGGCAGTCGTAACGTGACTTTCACTCTGACTAAATGACCTAAAAATCATTCTTGTGACGATGAGATTTCATTAGTGCAAAATATCTCGTGGGTGTAAACGAGACATATGGAGCTGCAGAGCTTTCATTATTTTAAGTGCTACACTAAAGACAAGATTCAATGAACTTCCCTTCATTATCAGCAAATATATTAACCAACAAATATACTTAATTAAATACAATTCATAACAATACTAAAACCCCTGCATGTGATACGTGTCATATCAGAAGGTGTAGTGTAGTCCAGTGTAGTGTAGACTACAGCGCCCGATACGACACACATCACGTATTCTGTTTGGATCACGTAAGAACGAGGCAGACGTTTGTATACATACTTCGTACAGAAAGTAAACAACTACGGGCTTACTCTTGGAACTGCTCAGTAATGTATAATTTTAATATCACAATAACATAATATTGTAATTTTTATGTTTCTAAATTTTTGTAATTTTAGAATTTTAAAATTTTGAACATTTTAATACAAACAGTGTAATACCCATACTAAAGTATTTGACTTATATTCCTTTGCTGTGTAACTATCTGTGGCTTACATTCCTCTGTTCTAGAAGACTCCGTGAGGATGGCACACCCGCTGCCGAAACGTGTAGGAATTTTATTACTTGTTATGAATTGTATTTTATTAATTGCTGTGTTGGTGGATACAATGACTTAAGCAAAATCATGGTACGACAAGCATAAGATTTCGTTTATTAGTTCTGGGAAGCAATCATATTTCTTGTCTCCGGATCCTAACCACATGAACAGTTTATTGCAGCCTCCTATATTTCAATCTTGTAACGCCAAACACCCGTATAAACCAAGAAGTGTCTCGTTACGTATAGAATACTCTAAATTGCACCCTTCTTCATGTATTATGTATGGTTGGAACCACAAAAAGGACTTCCTGACGTCAAGTTCGTGCGGAGAGCTCTTAACCCAGAATGTGACATACAATACATTCAAGCGCCTGGTAGCTTACGTACAACAAACAGCGCCGACATGTTTGTGGCCGTCTCATATCCTTTAGGAGCAATTCGTACTGTTCCTTACACCAGACTACTAGTTTCTCTCCCATCATTCATGAAGCAAAAGACATACAGACACATCAATAGACTAAAAATCAACAAATTATCAAAATGTCAGCATTCTAACCTATTTCATTTTGTCGAACATTTACAAGATGTCTTAAGTAGTAAAGTCGTTTTTAGCCTGCTTCTGTCACCTTGGCCTTTACGAATATTTGTTTTAAATTCACAAATATTCGTGAGTTTTCATTGTACATTAAACTTCGAACGACTTAAGAAATGATGCATAATTTATAAAAATAATGATCTTTAGTGTCCTACTTAGAGTTACGTCGGCCCAATAAAAAACCAAAATAAAATTAGATCCATAATTCAGAGACACTCAATGCCAAATTTAATTGGGAAACCTCGAAGTAGTTTCGGAGATAATTATGGGGCGGAAAAGCATCATTTCTCCAATTTGTGCTCAATTTATTGGCTCTGTTCATGGGAGGAAGAAGTGAGAAACTCCAGGATGTTTGTCTATCGTACACCCTGCGAGGAAGTATTGGGTCCACTAAGGCTCTGGTGAATACTGAATATTGAATATTTGGACCTAGGAGGGACGATGTAACGGGGGAATGGAGGAGACTGCATAACGAGGAGCTAAATGATTTGTACTCCTCACTCAATACTGTGCGGGTGATAAAATCGAGAAGAATGAGATGGGCTGGGCATGTGGCGCGTATGGGTGAGGAGAAGGGGGTTTATAGGGTCTTCCTGGGGAAACCGGAGAGAAGGACACCAATGGGGAGACCTAGGCCTGGATGGGTGGATAATATTAGGATGGATCTCCAGGAGGTGGGATGTGGGTATATGGATTGGATTGGGCTGGCCCAGGATAGAGACAGGTGGCGGACGCTTGTGAGTGCGGTAATGAACCTTCGGG
>Ga0123357_10014592_pt1 | contig 10262 bp, 7 predicted proteins | sample TergutEmb28metaG_FD_89873 | JGI IMG/M metagenome (GOLD analysis project Ga0123357, IMG submission 89873) | Embiratermes neotenicus P4 segment gut microbial communities from Petit-Saut dam, French Guiana - Emb289 P4 | ecosystem: Host-associated > Arthropoda: Insects > Digestive system > Gut ... | reverse complement strand
CCACAAATGTTTTCGGCGGGGAAAAACCCCATAAACTATTTTTCCACTTTTCCCGTCCCCCCCCACCCCCCCCCCCCCCCCCCGTTCGCAGACGTTTGTTGTTCCGTTAATGTGTGGGCCCGAGTTTGACACTCATACAAAGGGAAGGCGGCAATATTTTGAAAAGAATGACCGTAAGCATTCAGTGAATTTTATCAGCGAATGCATGCTGCAGGAAACGGAACGATCGAATTGCGTTATGATTTACAAAAATGTTTCCGTTTATTACACATGGTCTGTCAGTTTGATGCAAGAACAATGGTGGAGGTAGAAGTCCTCAGGCCGGTGGAATGTGAAGATTGCTATCTGTGAAGCGTGACGCCGTGTGGTCTGATGCCAATCCCTTCTGCTCTTAGTACGGAGGCACACGTTCCTGTTTAGCGGCTGTAAAAGTTGCCACAATACATAGCGTGAAACCACAGAAGACGGCAGTTTTTATGGACTGACACTTCACAGTGTTTCAAAACGTTATGCGCTCCTCCTGTACTTCAGTCGCATCGCCCTCCCAACCGCTTGTGACAGCCAGTTTGCAGCCGAAGTCGTCTTATGCTTTGGTCCCGTAGATGACTGATGTTGGGACTGGATTTCATTAATAAGTGTGGGTATTCTCTCCCAAGTTTGGCACTAAAACCTAATGGGAAGAGGCTGTTGGAAAATGTGGTAGATGAGAGAACTTATGTGAATCGTAAAGAAATGGGGTTGTAGGGCGTGGCCCTCATTTTCTTGGCAGCTCCTCGGAACCTTCGGCTGTCAAGTAGGGCGGCAAATTCCCGGCCGTCGGCTTCAGTTAGATATTAGGATGAGTACTTTCTAAGCACTAGTCAAGCGTGACTTGCAAGGGTTGTGTGTTTGTGTCACAGTGTGCCAGGGTGTGGACATACGGAACAGCGTGGAGGCATTGGAGCGTCTCCAGGGGTGCCGGGTCGTGGAGGGCTTCGTGCAGATCGTGTTGATCGACCACGCTACGGATAGCAGCTTCACTAACCTGTCGTTTCCTGACCTGCGTGAGATCACGCACTACTTGCTGCTGTACCGCGTCAATGGACTGCGGTCCATCGGCAAGCTGTTCCCCAACCTGGCCGTAATCCGCGGCGAGACACTGTTCCTGAACTACGCCCTCGTCGTGTTCGAGATGATGCATCTGCAGGTACGGATAGCTTGTGTGGTGGAAGTGTCACGCTGCTTCCATTGTCATCATATTTATCTTTCTGGTCTAATGATGGGAGGCAGCAGGTTCCTCTGAAACGACGGTATATTTTCACCAGACCATACGGTGTCACATCCTTGGTTTTCATACTTCCGCCATAAGAACCTCAAATCTAACTTTCTGTTAGTCTATTATCTTTTGTCACTCTGTACCTTCTGGCATTGTTTTCTTACTAATTACTCTTCGGACTCCCTCTTTCTTTCTTCATTTCCTGTTTGTTTTTCATTTTTTCGTTGATTTTTATCATTACTTGTTGCTTTCCCACGTGTGTTTGTTCCATGGATATAGGTTGCTCTGTTTTTATATGTGAAGTGCGTAGTTCAGAGGATACACCCCAACGTTCCAGAGGAACCAGCTGTCTCCTTGCTCAGAGTAGTGGTGTTGCAGGTGTATGAGAAGTGTGTTTCTGCTTTGCTGTGCTTTCTTCTCCTGACTTTTTATTACTTTGTCATTCTTTCCCTCTCATGATTATGTGTTTCTTTCAAATTTACTTGTTATCCCACCACTATCCTTCTCCCTTTTTTTCCCATTCCTCCTTTCCACATCAAATTGTTCCAAAGCAGCTGTTATTGAAATGGAGATTTTGACAGCAGTGAAGATAATATTGTACTGTTGTGTATGTAGCCCAGTAACATTTAAGAGGAACTACTGCCTCCATGTGCCTGAAAGATGAGATAGTTTGTTCATATGAAAGCGACCAGGCTACTGGTGTCATGACCCAAAGCCTGCAAAGTGGACCAGGTATTCAACCATACAGCTGTCTACAGCTGAGACAGTAGCTGTGGAAAGATCAAAATTCTGTTCTGTTTTTTACAGACATGAAATGAATCTTTAAACAAAATCTTATGTGTATGTGATGTGCCTCACTTCTTGTTCTGTTGCAGGAATTGGGGCTGTACACATTGACAAACATCTTGCGGGGTAGTGTACGCATAGAGAAGAACCCACTTCTGTGCTTTGTGGACACTGTCAACTGGGAGCTGATTGCCAACGCGGGTCATCATTCCATTGCAGTGCGTATCCAAGATGTGTTCTTCACTTATGGCTGAAACTGTAATCCTCTACAGATTGTAGGCTTACATTGGCTTGACTGCTGTCTGCAGCAGCAGCCCAAAGGGGGCGCACAGGGACATAGATAGGCTTCAGCATACTGTGGCGCATGGGTCCCAGACCTACAGTCAAAATTTGTTGTGGCTTCCTTCACACTGGATTCTGTTCATCTTACTGAAGGCGGTATTGTTCATTCCTGTCTTGAGATCTGGGAGTAACATTGCTAATAATTATGGGGGGTGCTGTTTACTGAATTGTGGTGGTGAGGGGTGACCGGTTTTCTACACCACCAGAAGGGTGTATTCTCATGTCATTGTTCACCATTCCTATCAGCTCCCACGCAGAGCTGCATGTACTGTGCACCTCCTGTCATTCTGAGTGACTGACCCTTGCCCCACTACATTTTCCATGTAACCTGCTCATATCATCCCCCAGTTTGACAAAAGTGTTCGAAACATCAGAGTCCACTTTCAATGGGCACCGTCACTCTAAAACATCACCACCACCACCATTGCCGCTGCTGCCACCACCACCATTGTAAAGTTTTGGGTACAGTCCACAAGATATGTTTATGTGTAACTTCTTGAATATGGCCAACAGGCTGAAACATGTTGGGAGAGATTCAAAATATTATTTATTTACTAAGACATCCTGTACTTGCTGGTGTTTATTGACTAAGTTGATTTAAAAGTAAAAGGTTTTGTCAAATGACCCGAATGGAAGAGACGTCTCAGAAGGCATGGGTGTAGATGGGAGGTTAATATTAAAATTTTTCTTAATCAAGTAGGGTGTGAGGCTATGGAATTAAGCTGGTTCAGGAAAGGGTCAGTGGCAGGTGCATGTGAACACACCAGTGACCCTTTACTTTTGTGTCTGTCTGTCTGTCGGTTGGTTGATTGGTTGATCAGTTTGGTTGGTTGAGCATTCTCAGTGTTTCAGAGTTTCGAACAAAAATTATTGCCCACCTCACTGAATTTTGTTCCATATTGTACACTGCCTGTGTTTGTCTTTCAGCTAGTTGCCACGTGACCACAGTGTACAAGGTGTCTGTGTACACCACCCTATTTTATTTCTTTAAAATCCATTTCTAATTCCCTCATGTTTTCTGAACAAAAGCGTGCAACACATTTAACTTCCTTCAGTTCTTCACCCTAATAATAATGAGCTATAGTAATAGAGGCAGGAGATGTGAAACCTATCAGATTAGGGTAGATTTTTCTGCATTCTATTTCCATCTATTGTCTCTGACAAATGTGAATCTTGTTGAATGTTTGGAATAGTGAGTGTGCCATCCACAAACGTCAGGGTTGCCCCCGCCCCCCAGTGGATGGAGGTGGACAGGCTTAACTTTGGAAAGCTGAAAAATTGTTCGGCTAATTGAGAATTGAACCTGAAGCTACACTGCTATGCTCACAAAGGTGTGCTACAGGTTCCTGTACTGAACCAGCTGAATCAACAAGATTTGTGTCTCCTAGATTGTGGCTCCATGTACCCAGTTCCTGGTGTTTTTGGAGGAACCTGTTTTCTTTATATTCAGGGTAGAAGAACCCTGGAAATGGATGCTTTAGGTTTCTCCAAAACATTGGTAATGAATGCCAGACTAGACATCACATCGCAGCAAACAGTGTCACGGCCATTTTATAGTCCACACCTTCACATGTTATTTCTGACATTTGTATGACTGCTTTCAGGGCAACAGGGTCCAAAATGAATGCCCAATGTGCCCAGTTGAAAAACTTCAATGCCACAACTCAAGCACAAAAGGATCCCTCTGCTGGAATCATCAGAAATGCCAGAAAAGTGAGTTCATCATTGATTAGAGAATGATATGACCTACCTCATGCCTTTGATTTACAGTGAACATAAGGTGGAAGGAAATCTTTAAGTTCTGTAATTGAAACTGTAGCATTTTATTTGTGTGTGGTGTTAAGTGACAGTGATTTATGAATAATGAATTGGAAAGGCTGTGGAATGGATCAGTTGTGGCTTATATTGACATTATTTCTCCTGTGAAATGGTGCTGTATCACTGGCTGATTGGTGCCAGATGTGTGATGGCAGCATGGTGACCCCGCCTTTAAGGGTCCATTGAAAATGCGTATGTCTTACTGGCCCAAAATTCCAGACACCAGTCACCCAGTGACACACTGCAATATCACAGAAGAATGGAGAACTGAACTGCACTGCTGCAAAGGCTTAAAAACTTGCTTAAATCAGGTTGCTACCCTGATACTTTCCTGGAGGGACTGAGTAAAATTATACCTCTCAGGGTAGCCAGTCTCCAGGTCTACATTTGCATCCAGGACCTCTGGAATACACAGCAACAGTGCATACGACTCAGCTCTGACATTAGGATGCAACTGTGATGTTTGTAATGTAATGAGTAAATGCAGACTGCATAGCTAGCATACAAATTCGAGCACATTTTCAGAAATGATTGTGGGGTACCCCTGACCTGCTGTGTAGTTGACATTTATTTGCACTTATTCCTCGGAGGAAAGGTGACAGGAGCATATAGTAAACCAATCATAAGAACATCACTGATTACTGGATCTTAAGTGGTCTTGGTATTGTATTGAGGGTGGGGTCTGGGGGCTGTGAGACATTTATATGATCAGTCAGAAATAACTCATGCATTTTAGTAGTAAATTATTTAGTCAGGGGAAAATTGGAAAAGAGATTTGTTTCTGTACCTGTTGTATTCCCTTTTGAGATTTATCTGTAGAACATCGTGTATAAAAGATGCATTTCTCTGGAAACACATTGTCAAATTGAAAGTGGTACCGAAAAGTATGTTGCATTGTAATAACGTATCATCATCATTTAGTAGTCTGTCTTACGACAGGTCCAAAGCCTATTCCAAAACGAGCTCTCCACATAGTGCTATCTAGAGCTTCCTCCTCCAAATTAGCGTGTCCTCTCCTTTCCTTAAGGTCATCCAGTAGCTTCCTACATCTTCTTCCTCATCTTCTTGTCACTTCTATACCCCCTTTTATCTTTCCTTCAATAAGCCATTGTAGAAGGCAGTTTCTATGCAAAATGTGACCAGTCCAGTTAGCCTTCCATTTACTTATTTAATGTAGGATAATGCCTCTGCTCCTTGGCTCTAAGTATTACTTCTTCATTTCTCACATGATCAGTCCAACTGATCTTCTCCATCCTTCTCCAGCACCACATTTCAAAACTTTCCAGATGTTTCTGATCTACCTGAAGTGTCCAAGTTTCAGCACCGTATAAAGCTGTGTTCCAAATGTAGCATTATACTAGTTTCTTCCTCAATTTTAAGTGTAATGTGCTAGTAAAAAGAGCCCCGTTCTTGGTGAATGCAGCTTTTGCCATAGCAATCCTAAATTTGATTTCACACGTACATCTTCCATCATTTGTTAACATGCTACCCAAATATTAAAAAGATTCCACATTCTGTAGTTGTTTTTGGTATATCATAATTTTTACTGGGAATGGTTGTCTTAAAATTCTCATTACTTTTGATTTTTTCAACATTCATTTCCATTCCATAGCATCTTGCAGTTTCAGTTAGTTTATCAGTGATGTCCTGTAGCACCTTTTCTTCCTTATCCAGTAACACTAGGTCATCTGCATATTTCATAGTGTGAATGATTTGCCTGCCTATTTTGAAGTCTCCAGACCCTTCCAGAGCTTCCTTGGTAAGGCATTCGCTGTACAAGTTGAACAGAATTGGTGACAAACAGCATCCATGTCTAACTTCTCTTCCAGTCTTCACACTTCTTGTCTCCCCTTGGTTCAGTCATTCTTTTAACACTCTGAGCCATATATGAGTTGCTAATCCAGCTTCTTTCACACCAGTCAAACCCAGTTCCTTTTAGGATCTACATTAATTTAACATATGTGGTAATTTAATTTAATTTAACGTGTGTGGTATTAAAAAACTGCTGTATGCGTGCAATGCAATACTGAGCTCTCCAGAGCGAAATAATCTTGTGTCAGAAACAGCTGATATGTTAGCCCATTACTTTAGCATATCAGCACTAAAAGTGTGTACATTAGACAGACATATTACTGCAAGTTAGCAAGATATGTTGGAGCATTTGAAGTTAATGTTGAAACACAGCAGTATTCCTCATTGCATTGCCTGTGAACAGTTGCTGTGAAAATGACAACACTGGCATTTTTGTTTTCATTATGCACATCCCATTATCACAAAGTTGTGGGTAACCCAGTTTCAGGACACCAGTTTCTGTGATAGAAAACAGATTGCCCGCAGCCCCACATGCTGCAGAGGTGCCTGAAAGTTTGCTAGTCAGTCTGGCAGAGTCTGAAACAGTCCGTTTTGTCATGAGATGGTACACGAAGTTTACGAGAAGCTGCTGTAAGGCTTATCCTTCATGCACAGAGGTTTCAGCCTTACACATTTGTTGTTGTTCAAGAACTCGCTGAAAATGCCAGAATGAATAGACCAATTATTTTTACAAGTTTGTGGAATTAAAGCAGACAGCCCCAGACCTTGAAAATAAATTATTATGAATGGTGGTACACTTTTTCAATTCAGTGATGATGTGAATGTGCAAAATTGTGTGTATGGGGCTGCTGGAAATCCTCACCAAATTAATGGGTAGCCACTTCATTCATGAAACCTGCTGGTATGTTGTGCTTTTCCTAGGTCTGCAATTTCTGACCCTTGCTTTGTTGAATGTGAACATGACAAAACTGGTACTTTGGCAGGAGAATGCTACTGGAGGCGATTTGAGATGTCCAGCTACAGTTTTAAGAAAATGGGTAACAAATGAAATAATGGTTTTAACAAGACAGGGCTACTTTTCAAATGTTTGGATTGTATATTAATTTTTCACATGACAGTTTTACTGGGTAGCTCATTTTTCACTTTGAAGATGTGACGTGGTCATCTCATTTACCTAATATCTTAGCATTTGACTGTTTTTAATGAGGTTCCCAAAAAACCTATGAATGTAACTAAATCACTGTCTATTGAAAACGTGATGATTTATATTCACAACAAGATTCCTGGAGTTGAGGAAGAAGTTCTATGCAATGTCATAAAAAATTATGCAACTTGTTCATAAACACACAGCTTACAAGAAAATGCATGTTTCACACTCTGTTCCACAGATGAAACTTGAAAGCGTGCTGTATACATATATATCTAAACAAATCTGTGGCCCCTTTCTTTGTGAGTGAATAACTGATAATTCAAATATGTGACTTACTTCTGATGGACCATGCATTTCAGCCCACTTGCATCTGTCTCCACTTCGAAGATGTCAAGAACAGCATATGCTGTAATGCTGGAGTAGCTTCATCGTGAATTGTATGCATTGTGGCAGATGCAGGCCATTAATATCTCAGCACATGATGTTCCAGAGGACTTGTTTTAAGTATCTATGGTGTTAATTTTTAGTGTCTAAACTTGTGAGGTTTATTTGTTACTCAAACGATGTTGCAGTTTGCCCTGACAATTGTGGTAACAGCAGTTGCATGTCTGATGGACAGTGTTGCCATGAATTCTGTCTGGGAGGCTGCATGGGACCTGGACCTGATAATTGCCTGGTGTGTCGTGATGTTGTCTTTGAGAACAGATGTGTGAAGCAATGTCCTCCTCAGACATACAAGGTAAATCAAGTAAGAAGTTGTGGAGCTGTTTGATTTGGGAAATTTAAAGAAGCTAGGTTTCAGATTTCAGGGTTTCACAGTGTTGAAGATTTGTACTGTGGTTTTGATAGTTTCTTGTGTGAGTACACACATATGGATCACATATTCATTGTCACACCCCAGAAGACCAAGTCTGAAGAGATTTGTGTGATACATATTGGTGTCTGAGCTCACCAGAGCAAGTGATTTACCGTGTGTGTGTAGAAATTAACATCTCAGTGAGCTGTCTGTGCATGCATGGTGGCAGCTTGGGGTGCACTTTTTATGATGCTAGATTTTTTTAAATAGGTTTGGAGTATCCTGTAAATTTGATTTTGGAGGAACCATAATGCAGTTTGTCCAAATTCTTGTGCTTCAGTTCATGAAGTGCAAGATATGATGAGAGTATTTGTTCTCCACAAATTTTGATGCTGTGAAAACCAAGGAGTAACAAGAATGTTAAATGACTTGACCACTTATTACAATTTGAACCAACAAATGCACCCACTTTTATTAAAGTCACAATATTACAACCCACCATCTTGAACATGTTTTGGGTCTGAGTGGCTCATCACCAGGGAGCACACAGTTGTCCAGGACAGTACCATGGAACATAGAACACAAGCTGCTCCTATTATGGTTTCCAGTGCACAGCTCCATCTACTGCCTAAATATTATGTAGTGAGGGGTTTTTGGCAGCTGCATGCAGAAACCATCAAGTTTCTGATTTGTACAGCTATGTGCTCCCTGGTGATGGGCCAGTATGGCCTGAAACACTTAGAATCTGCTGTGTTGTAATATTGTGACTTTAATAAAATTGTGTGCATTTCTTGATTTGGTTTGTAACAATTGAATTGTGATGCACGGAATGGAGAATGTGGAATCCGGCACCACTATTTGGAGCACAACTATGGCATAGTTGGTGATGTATGTGTGTGTATCTACTACTTTGCAGTTTTGTGGCTGTTTCATTCAGAGTGTGTTATACATCTTACTCTCTCATGATGAAGTCAGAATCTCTGTGGGCTTTGGGTTATATTGGGTTGCATACATTCATTACACTTGACCAAGCATTGTACTTGCTAATACATGTACCGCGGGGCACATGGCGCAGCTGGTTGACGCACTACACTATAAACAGAAAGGTTGCAGGTTCAGTTCCCGAAGGTGTCATTGGAATTTTTCATTGACATGATCCTTTCGTCGACACTGTGGCCCTTGGGTGGACTCAGTCTCAAACACAAGTGAGTACCAGGTGTATTTCCTGGGGGTAAAGGCAGCCAGTGCATAGAGCTAACAATCTTACCACTTTCATGTGCCGATTGTCATGAAATCTGGGAGCCTCAACCTCTTGGAACCCTCAGGGCCTGTCCAGGCCTGTAATGGGGTTGCTCTACCTTTTACCTTAATACATTTACCCACAAGTTGAAATATGACTGCCAGGCCCATCATATAATGGGATGTAAATTCTGCTGTTTGTGGACAGTAATGTTTAATGACACCCTGCTGTTCTGTATAAGACCCAACTTGTGTAAGTGGTAAAGGATTCCTGTTATTTTAGGCATTAATAATTTATATATTTTGCTTGTTGCTTTCAGTATCTGAACCGACGCTGTGTCCGTGAAGATGAGTGTCGGAACATAACCAGACCTCTTGAACGTAACTACGACCTTAGACCGAATCCTTATAAGCCATTCAATAACTTGTGTATTCTGGAGTGTCCTGCTGGATATGTGGAAGATTTGGTTTCACCCAGCAAGTCTTCCTGTAAGCCCTGCTCAGGTTGGTATATCTGAACAATGGCACCTGTGTCAGTGGCACAGGTTAGTATGTCTGAAAATTGGAAAAAGTTCTGTACCAACTCTGCACAGGTTTATACACTGATGCCTATATAAGAATACATGCAAAGTTTTCTTGCCTAAGACGTTAGAATAATTTAATACCAGTATTTTCCCGTGCAATAAACGTACATGTTGCCATTTTAATATGTTTCCTGCTTAAATAGATGTCCCACTCAAAAAGCACAAGAAGTTCATGAGGCAATTAATTTGTCACACACTTAATGCAATTTCACACCAAAATCTTAAACAGTTGCCATTTCATTCAATTTGTTGCCAACCTACTGTGACTGAATAACACTCCCAGTTTGTAAAGATTGATGTCCGTGGTTGTTTCCAGCATAGATAAGGGGCACACCAGAACAGTATATTAATCCCTGTAACTGTGGCAGGATGACTTCACTTTCCAACTGCTGCCATCGGTTTCCACATATGCATTTCCCACATTGTTCTTGGTGTGTGTGTGTGTGTGTGTGTGTATGTGTGTGTGTGTGTGTGTAATCT
>Ga0123357_10014591_pt1 | contig 10262 bp, 9 predicted proteins | sample TergutEmb28metaG_FD_89873 | JGI IMG/M metagenome (GOLD analysis project Ga0123357, IMG submission 89873) | Embiratermes neotenicus P4 segment gut microbial communities from Petit-Saut dam, French Guiana - Emb289 P4 | ecosystem: Host-associated > Arthropoda: Insects > Digestive system > Gut ... | reverse complement strand
GTTGTTTGTACATGTGCAGCCTGTGAATACTGTATATGGTTGTTTGTACATGTGCAGCCTGTGAATACTGCATACGGTTGTTTGTACATGTGCAGCCTGTGAATACTGCATATGGTTGTCTGTACATGTGCAGCCTGTGAATACTGCATACGGTTGTTTGTACATGTGCAGCCTGTGAATACTGTATATGGTTGTTTGTACATGTGCAGCCTGTGAATACTGCATATGGTTGTTTGTACATGTGCAGCCTGTGAATTGTCCCACAGAAAAGGGTGTGGCCCTTTGCCATATTTTGCACATAAATGTTGTAAATTTTGAATTGCTGGTACTCAACCAGAGTGGGAAGAAACTGCTTGGTAAAAATCGTACAAGCTTCATCACTGCTGTGTAGACTTTAAATGGTGTTGCAGTGTGGATGTAACAAAAGCAAGCTTTTTGTCTGTTTTTTGTTCCAGAGATGCAGTACACAACAAGCTTGTGCTGGAGGAAGAGGTGATAGACCTCCGTGCTCGTCAGGTGGGGTTTGAGGAACGTGTACTGAGGTTAGCACAGCTTGAAGCCTCGCACAGACACTTGGAGTCTTTGCTGGAAGACTGGCATCAGCTGGCTCGTGACCATTGCCTTGGGATCTTACCAGAGAGAGCCATGGCTGGGCCACAGCTGCTTCGGATGAGGATTGAAACATTGCAAAAAAAGGAGCTTCTACTGACAGCAGACAGAGGTCGCCTGGACTGTAGGTCAGTTGGCTGACTGGCAGTTGTTTTGTTGATTGATAGGATATTTAGTGGTCCGGCTCAACTTCAGAGTTGTGGGTTGGGGTACTTGTTCAGTGATGTAGGCAGCGGTATGTTGCAATCGGACAGTGAGATTTGTTTGTTCGTAGACACATTTGCACAGCATTAGTGCAAAGTAACTGTTAGGTTTGTGGTGTCTGGCCATCTGTGTGCATTTAACAGCTGAGCTCCTGCCAGTTGGATTTGTCTACAAATTGATGTTGAGGTCTTTTGTGACCACTTTGGTGACTGATATAATATGGTTCGTTGGTTGCCAAGATTATCGTTGCTATTGTGGTCACATGAACGCACCAATTTCTAACTTGTTTTGCTTTGTAACAAATGCCTGAACATCAACAAGCTCCAAAAAGCACTCAGTGCTCTTAGAAAATAGTAAATGATAAAATTAGCGAAAAAATCTTACACTGTGTGTCTGAAAGGGATACGTTTGGTTTGTTTAGTCTGTAGTGTTTGTGTTGCAGGCTGAAAACAGCTGAGCGAGAGAAAAGGAAATCTGAAACGTTGCTGGATGATGCAAGAAAGCAAATAGCCAGATTGCAGGCTACGAATGAGGAACGTACCAATGCTTTCAAGCGCCTTCAGAAGAGGTTGCTACTAGTCTCATATGTAAGTGTTCGTACACAGCGTAGTGTCACTGACTGTCATCGTGTCGTGCGTTTTTGCATTCTCCTCATTTTCTTGGTACTTCGGCGTATGATACTGTTTTGAGCAGCCTGCGATATCCTTGCACTGTCCCTACAAAGAAATTGTTCCAGGAAGAGTTTATACCTGGCTGTTTAGGGGGCATGTTGGGATACATAAGTATTTTTCTTCAAGCAGCTGTTTGTCACACCTTATGCTTGTTATTTGCAATAACGCACTGCCATGTCAGCTGCATTCCGTGTCTTGTCACTGCTGCTGTCAAGTCCAGTAGACCCAGGGTCCTGCTGATTGATAACGTCCTGATGTATGCAATACTGTGGCAAGCTGAGACTGCATTCCTGTTTCATTGGTACAGAGACACTGTTTCTTAAATATCATTACCAAATTTCCAGCCTTGTTTAGTGCAGTGTACTTATTTTGAGTCAGTCTGTCGTGTTACAGTTGTAGTCGATCATTTTTAGCATAGATGTTAATTAGGTTGGCTGGTGTCAGTTACGGACGGTACATGGCCATGCGTTATAACATTAATCTGTCAACGTGTGTTCAAGAACTGTTGGTGACGGCTAGGAGGGGCTGTATGGGGAGAGATTTAAACGAAGAACGTTAGCATCAGACAGCGGACGCTAGCAGACGGTGAGAAGTCAGTCGTGTAGGAGAGCGATGTGAGTGAGGGAGTGGAAGTGACTGGGTTAGTTTAATGAAAAATGATTTTGTTGTTTAACTGGATAAGCACAACTTTTTTACATCAGGAATAAAGTGAATAAATAAAACAAGTAAAAAGAAAATAACTAAAACTCTTTGTGATTCAGCGAACCGCACCGGTGTTCCGAAAGAGGTTCACCTACCGGACTGAGCATGTCAGGACAAACAGGTTATAAAAGGGCGATCATGTAAACATCATATGTATATTAAACCGTGCAGCATTGTGATAGTTGAAGTATAAGAGACCAACTTGATGTCACTAGTTATTAAGTTTTATTTCACTTCTTCTATGCTCAACATGTTTCGGACCTCAATACATCCATCATCAGGAGCCTGCGACTTCACTATTGTATCACCACATTGGTCGTGTTTTCTTGTGTGTTAGAGTTTCGGTGTGGCTGGGTTGGGGTGGTATCCGTGCAGCAGGCTGAAGCTTCAACGTGTGAACATTGTTCACACTAACGGTAACATGAACACACCAGACACACACAATTCAGTTTAGTTATTTTAAGCTCATGGTTCCGTGCATCGTAATTCAGTGTGAATAAATATCCAACAGATGCAACAGTATGCAGATATTTATTCACCGCAAAACTACTCTACATGTTTCGGGTGTCACAGCACCCATCATCAGGATATTAAAAACTGTACCCGCAGCCTCCGGTACAGGTCATACTACTTGTACTGCTACTCCCCTCCAAAGTGGTCTGATCGGGAATGGTTTGTGACCATTCCCAATCACACCACAGAGCGATACAAGTAGTATGACCTGTACCAGAGGCTGCGGGTACAGTTTTTAATACTCCTGATGATGGGTGCTGTGACACCCGAAACATGTAGAGTAGCTTTGCAGTAAATAAATATCTGCATGCTGTTGCATCTGGTTGGATATTTATTCACATTCAGTTTTAGTTAGTGACACTCTACTTTGCCAACTGTTTCAATTCCCAAGGAATCATCGTCAGGGCCGTTTGTTAAATTGAGTTGTCTTTGGCTGGTTTGTTTTTATTAATATTGTTTTATGTGATTTAATGCAGCATGTCTGATGTTTTCTGATGACATGCAGCAAAATGTTTGTTTATGATAACTTGTTTGTTACTTCCAAACTGCACGTATCTTTACTGCTGGTTCAGGCTTCTGCTGCACAGTAGATGACATGTGCACTGGTCTGGGACACTATGCAGTGTACAGTACCACTATATAATAGTAATATTTATTTACTGCAATTGGGTAGTCACCCGGTGGCAGTGGTTATTTTACATGTAAACAAAACATGAAATTGGTTACTACTAAATTTAAGTCAGGAGGGATACATGAGAAGCATGTAGTGGTAACTTGGTATCTTGGGAACCATCTCAGCATTTGCTTTTAGGCACAGGGAAACCAAGAAAAACCTGTGTCGAAATGGCCGGTCGCAGGACCTTCTGAATACCGACTTCTAGCCAGCAGTCCGGCATCTAAAGTAAAAAAAAAAGCAATGCCCACACAGTACAACAAATACACTTAAGATAATAACACACAACAAGACAACTACAACAATACACACAGTCAACCAACAACAATTACACAAAATACAGCTTAAAACTAGCAACAAAACACACAAGACAAAGATATGCTGTGTAATGTCCCAGAATAGCACAGATCTGCACATACCTTGACATTTACTCACTGAAGGTTAACACATGATGTGCCTCTTGTACCTCTCATTCCCTCCGCATATCACTGCTGTAACCCACAATGTTACAGGAAAGGGACAGCTATCGGTCGCAGCTGAACACATATGAGAGAGACGTAACTGTAACTTATGCAGGAGCACTGAACTCCCAACAGCAGCAGCAGCAGCGTTCACGAATGGAAGGGTTAGAGAAGACAGTTGAAGGTTATCGTGAACTGGTTGACAGGTTGGAGGAAGATTTGGAGAAATCAGTGAGAGGTTCAGGTAATCACAGCCATCCTGAGTGTGCAGTTGGGCCATTGTTAGTGCCTTGAATCCTCAATGTTAACAGTGCTACGCTGTCAACATTTGTGTCACTGTTTCTTGTTATGTAACATACTGAGTCATTCACTGCTTTCTCACCTGTTAGGTCTTTGGGGAGCCAAGGTGGAAGGTATGCCTAAGGCTGCATGGCACTGGGGTAGGGATAGTAAGGTACTGGGGTAGGGATAGCAATGTACTGGGGTTGGGATAGCAATGTACTGGGGTAGAGATATCAATGTACTGGGGTAGAGATAGCAATGTACTGGGGTAGGGATAGCAATGTACTGGGGTAGGGATAGCAATGTACTGGGGTAGGGATATCAATGTACTGGGGTAGGGATATCAATGTACTGGGGTAGAGATAGCAATGTACTGGGGTAGAGATAGCAGTGTACTGGGGTAGGGATAGCAATGCACTGGGGTAGAGATAGCAATGCACTGGGGTAGAGATAGCAATGCACTGGGGTAGAGATAGCAATGTTGTTAACGATCCCCTTGGGGAACCAGGCCGCACCCCACTGTATGTAGGCATTCCATCTCCGTGGACAGTGACCTTATGTTTTTCTTGTATGTATGTGGGAGGGCTCCTTTAGGGAGACTCCGGCATACATACATGAAGGGATGAATAAATAGAATCCCCTCGCTTGGCCAGTGGCTCTTGTGACGGAGTATCCTTGGCCACGGGGACCCTGTTAGGGAACATGGAGGGGGCTCCCTTACCGGGGACTCTGAGAGAAGGACAGTAAGAGATATGTCACGAGAGGTGTAAAAATGTCCTGGAAGCGGGTATCTCTCCCCGTAGGGGTCCCATTTGGCAACCTGGAGGGGATTCGCTTTCTGGGACTTCTTGAGAAGCAAAGGACACTATATCTGGGTTCCTTTCTTGGACCCAGAGATATTAAGATTTTAATTCTGGGGGCCATCTGGACCTTTGGTAAAGGGACAGGGCTGTCTGGAGCTCATATCAGATTATGGGGCACAAAGGGCCCATCTATAAGGCCTAGGTAAATCGGGACCTTGAGGGCTCAAACCCAATGCAAATCTGTCTGTCTATCTATATATCTATCTGTCTCTCTATCATTCTATCTATCTCTCTGTCTGTCTATCATTCTATCTATCTATCTGTCTGTCTGTCTGTGTCTTTCTATCTATCTATCTGTCTGTCTATATATATATCTGTCTGTCTATCTATCATTCTATCTATCTATCTGTCTGTCTTTCTATCTATCTATCTGTCTGTCTTTTTATCTATCTATCTGTCTGTCTTTGTATCTATCTGTCTATCTGTCTGTCTGTCTATATATCTGTCTGTCTATCTATCTGTCTGTCTGTGTCTGTATCTGTCTGTCTATCTGTCTGTCGGTCCGTCTGTCTGTCTATCTATCTATCTTGGTCTTTGGGGTCCACGATAATGTAGTCTGTAGAGCGATTCGCTACTGACTGAATGATCCAGGCTTTGAACCCTGGTGGGGCCAAGGGACCTTCTGTTCTCTGTACTTGCTCTGCCATTCACCCAGTCACCTCTGCAGTGTGTACTGCGGCACTTCCTGGCAGACAGTGTAGCTGTGGCTTGGCACTGAGTCTAAGAATGAGTACAGCTGTACCCTCTGCTCACCCTCATTGCCTCCTGTGGCATCTTATTAGGTGACCTTTGCCCTTTATTAGGTCTTCGTTGTGTTATTGCTGGAGCAGGATTGCTTGTGTTGTGTTGTCTTGATCTCTGATTTTTTGTCCAGTCATGTGATTTGTAAAAATTTGCAGGGGGTATTGAATACAATGAAAGAATCAGAAAGTTGGAGGAGGAGAGAAATAGTCTTTTGCAAGAGAAAGAGCAGCTGATGAAACAGAGGAATGAACTGGAGGTGCTGCTGGAACGTACGGCCGTCACTGGAGAGTACAATGCCATGGACACTGAGGTTTTATCCTTCAGGTAAAATTATGCAGCAGATTGTTATATAGATTGTACTGCAGAGAGTATCGTCTTTTTTACGGACAGATTTCGTACAAACAATTGTTATGTGATGTAAAATATATCATTACAATTAATACAGTAAGGGAAACACCTCACCTCACCGTAACCTTTTGATGCCTAACGACGACTATAGTGGTCGTACCGCACTGCTAACCTCTAAATGTTGCATTGTATATATTTATTCAACAAATACAGGTACTGAATATTTTAAACATGGTATATACTCTCCATTTTTTCCTCTTCAAAATGCAGTTTGTTTCATAAATCTAATGTATTTGGTTCCTGTATTATTCACATTTTATATACAGGATGTGCTAAAATTAAAAAAAATAATTCTGGCGCCAAAAGGTTAAGGTATACAGAACTATAATTTTGCCTGTTGTTTTGTGTGGGTGTGAAACTTGGTCACTCACATTTAGGGAGAAACATAGGCTGAGGTTGTTTGAGAATTGGGTATTGAGGAGAATATTTGAGGCTAAGAGGCACGAGGTGACAGGGGAGTGGAGAAAACTACAAAATGAGGTGCTTAATGATTTCTTCTGCTCACCCAGTATCGTTCAGGTGATCAAATCAAGAAGAGCGAGATAGGCAGGGCATGTAGCTCGTATAGGAGTGAGGAGAATGGTGTACATGGTTTTGGTGGGGAAGCCTGAGGGAAAGAGATCACATAGGATACCCAGGCATAGATGGGAGGATAATATTAAGATGGATCTTCAGGAAGTGGGAGGTGGGAGTATGGACTGAATTGAGCTGGCTCATGATAGGGACGGGTGGCGTGCACTTGTAAACACAGTAAGGAATTTTCGGGTTCCATAAAATGCAGGGAATTTCTTGACTGGCTGAAAAACGGTTAGCTTCTGGAGAAGGGCTCTGCTCCACGCAGTAAGTACATAAGTGGGAGCTGGTGGTGTGGCTGTGTTTAAACCAGGTTTTTTGTGAATTCAGTTTCGATACCAGGACCATTGTACCAACACACTTTATGAAGGGTGAGGAAACGTGCCTTGCTGTAATGGTATATCTGTGTTAACAGGGGGTTTTTACCTGCAGTTAATACACACAAAGAATTGAATTCTGAATACTGTAATATAATTCTTGTTTTTAAGCTTTCGCTGTGTTCTAAACGTAATTTGTTCCTTTTTGGGTAATTCCCTGGCATCTGAGTTCTAATTGCCGACGTTTCGGAACTCGCTATCGGTTCCATCTTCACAGGCAGGTGAATGAAGTATGTTCCGAAACGTCGGCAATTAGAACTCAGATGCCGGGGAATTACCCAAAAAGGAACAAATTGCACTGTAATATAACTTTAGCAAGGAACAAAGCTCCCTGATGATGATCTGACAAGATCGAAACATGTCAGAGTGTTTTTTAAAGTGTTTTATGTGAAATTATATGTGCATTTGTTGGTTGATAAATTGAAGTGATTCTACGAAAATGCACGGTGCTACAATAAGATTTATAAACACAAAGTGTGTATTTACAGTTTGTACACTGCTAACAGTACATTCAGAAACCGTTACATGGCATGAGTTTTTTTGCACTCCTATTGTCTGATAAATAACCAGAAAATTAGTTGCTTTTCTTCACCTATTACAAATTGTCCCCTTTAATCTTTTATTATTCAGAACGTACCGAGTAAAGAATCCTTCATTTATTCGGTAGGAACACTGGAATGAGGGTTGGACCCAATTAGATGTTCTTGTTATCAATATGTAATAGTTGGTGTGTCAAGTTATGTCAGCTGTGTGACAGAGCAAATGTTCTGTACATGTGACCATAGACAGATGTCATATTGTGTACAGAAATGAAACTTATGTTGCTATCCTGCTCTGACTTACTAATTCAAATATTTATGTTTCTTTATAATTTGTTATTGCTGATTGAACTGACTTTACCACTGACCTGAAAATTGTCTGTGATGGTTTTTGGATGCAGGACGAATCCTGCATCTCAAGCCGAGGCACAGCATTAGAGCAAGTTGAGATGTCTGGAGCTGGAGTGTGACAGAGGGCAAGAAAGGGTGTGGGTGCTGGAAGAGGAACGGACACGGGACGTGACGCACGTGGCATGTTCAGCGCACTAGCAGTTCAAGGTACTGGTTGCTTCAGGTCATTTGGTTCCCTGTTAGTGCAGAGGTGAAGAGGCAAGCTGTGAGGAATGGAAGTGCAGCACAGACAGCACCAAGCGCTTTCTGTCTGTTTCAGAAAAATTTGTGTACCTGAATGTAAGAAGACTCAAATCTGAGATGGCCATGCAAGTATAAAACATCTGCGAAAAAAAAATGTTACCATTAATTTCATACAATTAGTACATGCAGCATGAAACATTCTGTCTACCTGTACCACTCAGTGTTACTGTCTCCATCTTCACAGTCACTCCCTTCATCTTCCTCACACACTCAACCCTAACATTCCACATCATTCCCTTCCACTACATTCGATATACAGCATTGCGTAAAACCCTTCACAATCACTTCTGGTCAGATGTGCTGCCATGCTCTTTCGACCCACACAGACTAAATACTACATTTGTATTTCTTGTTTATATACTGACTTGAACCTACAAAGATTCACAGATTTGAATCTCATCGTTGCACCATGCATTTCGTAAAATCACTTCAACTATTAACCAACAAATGCACCTATACAATTTTCACTTAAAACACTTCAAAAACACTTAAAACCACTCCGACATGTTTCGATCTTTTAGCAACGAACAACAAAACTCCCTGATGATGATCTGAAAAGATCGAAACATGTCGGAGTAGTTTTAAGTGTTTTTAAATTGTTTTAAGTGAAAATTATATAGGTGCATTTGTTGGTTAATAGTTGAAGTGATTCACAGTTTTCTCCACAAGTGGTGTTAGAGGTGATCACAGTTTGAAATATGTGTGTTCTGGATGTTTGTGTTGTTTCTGTGTTTGGTCAGTCTTGAGTTTGTGGCTTTTTTTATGGTTTTAGATTTGTGGATTGGTCCAGGTTTTATTTTAAAGTCCTGTAATTAATTTTTAATAGCCATTTTCATGGTAACTAGCCTGGGACTAGATTTGTTCTGTGGCGCGTATGTTGACAAGTTACTGCTTCTGTGGCACAAATCATTGAGAATATCTCAACCTAAGGGCCCAACATGGTAGTAGCTTTTTTGTGTGAAAACAAAAACAGAGCTAGCTTTTGAAATGCCTTTCTTCTTTAAAAAACTATGTGATGGATAGTGCCATACGGTTTGGTTAGTTATGTGATGGATAGGGCCATACGGTTTGGTTGGTTATGTGATGGATAGGGCCATACGGTTTGGTTAGTTATGTGATGGATAGGGCCATACGGTTTGGTTAGTTATGTGATGGATAGGGCCGTAAGGTTTGGTTAGTTATGTGATGGATAGGGCCATAAGGTTTGGTTAGTTATATGATGGATAGGGCCATAAGGTTTGGTTAGTTATATGATGGATAGGGCCATAAGGTTTGGTTAGTTATGTGATGGATAGGGCCATAAGGTTTCGTTAGTTAACTTCAGTCGTGCTCTGTTCTGTGTTTCGGATTTCTTGATTCTTGAAGATAGGATCGATAGGTTGACCCAAAACATCAGTAAGCAATTGCCTCTCTGTGCTGCGTAATATCGCAGCAGAGTGCAGATTTCACATGATGATTTGGCTGTGGTCAGTCCAGTTCTGAGTTTGGCGCAGTCAAGCTCAGCACTTCATATGCAAATTTCAAACCTCCTCACATATTTAAATTTCACATTTAAGGGGGAAAAAAATCTCATCTTACATTTGAGTAAGTACGGTAACAGACAGGAATTTCAGTGTCATTTAAACTCTGGAGCAAATTGGACTGTCAGAAAATTCTAACAATATAGTTCATAGCAAAAAGAGACAGATTACTGGAACGGTAATTGACCGTGCATAACTGTGTGATGGACACTGTACTGCCACCACAGTAAATGTTCTTGGAACAGGTATAATGTTGTGTGAGCATTCTGAGATGGGTCAGACAGTGGCCAGACCTTGCTGACTGCAGCAGTGCGTAGTGTTGTGGGGGGGTTACTGTCAGAATACTGGTTACTGTGTCAACATTTATTGTTGTGGGGGGTTACTGTGAGAATACTGGTTACTGTGACAACATGTAGTGTTGTGGGGGGTTACTGTCAGAATACTGGTTACTGTGACAAAATGTAGTGTT
>Ga0123357_10014590_pt1 | contig 10263 bp, 5 predicted proteins | sample TergutEmb28metaG_FD_89873 | JGI IMG/M metagenome (GOLD analysis project Ga0123357, IMG submission 89873) | Embiratermes neotenicus P4 segment gut microbial communities from Petit-Saut dam, French Guiana - Emb289 P4 | ecosystem: Host-associated > Arthropoda: Insects > Digestive system > Gut ... | reverse complement strand
TGTTGAATGTTAAACTGTTGGTGCATCACGTAACCAGTAGGCTTTAAAAGGTTAGGTAAAAAGAAAGTTCAACAGGACACCAATACGTACCACTGTGGATCAGTTTATGTGCCTTCAGACTGTTGGACTGGGTGAAACGTGCATGGCAGATGTCACATTCGTAAGGTTTTTCACCCGTGTGTATACGTAGATGACGTTTCAGTTTGAATGTGTCAGGGCTTGCATATGTACAGTGCGGACACTGATCAGAAAAAAGCAAAAACAGACACAACAATTATTTAACACTTACAAAAGGCATAGTAAAATTTTAATAACAGCAATTGACAATTCCCATTTGCAGGTATGAATGCCAAACAAAACCATTCCAATAGTTGACTCTTCAACATTACAGCCATTGTAGGATATTATGAAATCACAACTTCACTCAATATACATGCAATGAACCAGAAAGGTCATGAAAGCCAGCACAAAAAAAAATGCAATCCTACAACCTATACATAATGTTTACTAGCAAAGGGTGAAGCTACAATACCGACCAAATCATAGTACCCTTTGACAGCTACATTAATTTTTTTTAGCATTGCACAACAACCCCTAGTAGGCCAGGGCCTCCTCATTATCGAGGATTCATGATATGCTCAGTTATACACACCACAGTCAATAGGACTCCTCTGGATCAGTCAGCTTCAATATAGCAGAAATATTTTCAAAACAGTCACTAACATTCGGTGTAATTATCCATCATAATGATATAAAGACCATGATGCCCAAGGGTATGATTTTTTACTGGCATGGATATTTCCTGAGTCACGTAGTCTACAACATGCGCGAAGCCTGTGACTGGCCATTAACATGAAATAAGCAATCACTTCAAGTAAAACACTGCTATATACCATATTTACTTGAATGCTATACAACATTTTTCCCCTTAAATTTGGAGCTTCAATATGTGAGATCATCTGAAATTCTCACATGAAGCGCCGAATTGGACCGCAGCAAACTGGATTGCTCTGAACTGAACCATGCGGAGCCAAACCATGGCCTGCATAGCAAAATCAAGTGAGGTACGCTCTCTAGTCAGATATTATGTAGTGTTGAGTGGTAATTCCACACCGACCTTTCAGAACAAGCTATCAGTCCCAGCTTCAAGGGTCAAGAAATCCAAAAGAGAGAACAGAGCATGAGGGAAGTTAACTGACTTTTTTTTTTGGGGGGGGGCCTTTGTTCATTGTCCAAATTGTTAAAGAAGCAGGACATTTCGGAAGCCAGTTCTGTTTCTTTTTTCAGGCAAAGAAGCACTGAACTTGGTGGGTCCCTTAGACTGGGTTACTCTCAATCACTGGGCACCACAATCACAGCAACTTGTTAAGATATATACCCAAAAACAGATATAGACCAAGGGTAGTAACAGGAAAATGGCAATTGAAAAATTACAAACCACAAAAAGAGCCACGAACTCAGACTGATCAGACCACAGACATGACACAAAAATCCAGGACACATGTATTTAAATTCTTAACACCACAAACACCATCTGTGGAGAAAACTGTAAATCTTCATAGGTATATGTAGTATAAATGTAGTAATTAGTCAATGTGGATCGCAACGGCATAGCAGAGCGTCTCACCAGAAGTGACTGTGAAGGGTTTTAAGCTGTGCTGTATATCCAATGCAGTGGATGGGACTAATGATGATATGTTGAGGAATTGCAGTGAGGAGGATGGGAATGTTAAGGGTATGAGGAAGACAAAGGCACTGACTGCAAAGATGGAAAGAGTGACACTGATTGATAAAGGTAGATAGAATCCCACATGCTTTGTGTATTAAGTGTATGAAGTTAATAATAAAATATTTTTTCCTAGTAGGTCTTGGATTAGAGTCGTCTGGCATTCAGGTACATACGGTAGTACAGCACTCTGAAGTATGGATGATTCATTAGCAAATCAACATAAATGTCAGATGATGTTTAAGCTACTTATGATTTTTCATTCACCATATCATTACTCTTTTCATGTCAGCACCGTGCAGTCCTAGAAGCTATAATGATACATAACTTTTTATGTATTTCTGATATACCTGTTGATGTATAGGGTCATAAAAGATGCTGCAGATGCACTGAAATTAACGAATTTGAAGTCACTAAAAATATTAACCGCTGCCAGGTGATTGCCAGTGATACATGCCTGGCAAGTGGAAGAACTGAAGGCAGAATTCAGCTGCTGTGGAAAGTGTCACTACAGAAATAGTGGCTGTAGTTACGGAAAACTACAATTTATTTCTTCAAATGGCATTGGAATCACAAGGATCATATACTGAATACGTTTTACATTAATAAAATCTCCTGTATGTTATCAGTGTTGTGATATCAGAAGTAGTGCTGTAAGTGCAATACGTCAATCAATACAGGCATCTAGAACTACAGCATATTAATCTGGCTATCCTGTATATAGAAAATGTTGCTTTGAATTATGTATACAGGCAATTTACAAAGGTAAATCCATATCTACATCTCTTGTATGCAAATAGGAAACATGATGGGATAATAAAGAAATCAGAAAATTTTCACACCTACGAGATCTCCTGCTGAAACTGTTTATCAACAGGACTTTTTAAATAAACTATAGAAGCCATTATTACTGCTACACGGGAGCTGGGATATCACAGTAAGTAATAGTATCGAGGCTACGTGCTCGATGAGCTGGGGTTTGAATCCCAGCGAGGGCAAGAGATTTTTGTCTTCTGCTAGATGTTCAGACCGGGTATCTGTAACCCACTCAGCCTCCTATTCAGTCGGTACTAGGCTGAGGTGTACAGATGACCACTCACCTCCATGCAGGGCCAAGGCAAAGAATGAGTTAAGCTATACCTCTACTCTCCCTATATGGCTTTATGGTGTGGGCAGGGACAATTTCTACAGTTACAATGGTTTAAAAATGTGCCAGATGTACAACAATGCAGAATATGGACTAGAGTGACTGGAAGTAGTATGTGAAGAACATCTGTAGCATTATTGGGGAAATGGCCACCTTACTGAAAGATGTGTAACAATTTTGGCATGGTACTACAATGGTGACAATACCACTCACGAAGATACTGAAAACACATTAGACTGCCTATCCCTGAGTCATTCAACAGGCCATTTCTGCAGCCAAGTTCGTGGTGCTTTTCTTCTGAGATAACATTGTAATCTTCAAGCTGATACCTTAGAAAAGTGGAATGACAGTTACTGGTGAATTAATTAGGTTTCTGGTGAGAGGTGATACATTTTATAGTTTCAAAAACAAACTTATATAGGTATTGAAGCTTTTGTAGCGACAGAATTCAATGAAATTTTTGTCAGGTAGACAGCCGCATCAAGACGTGAAGGTTTTCCGATGTTTCAGGAACTAACTATGTCCCCATCTTCAGGGTGTGCTGGTGGTTTGGAAGAACCCGAACTGATTACAAGGTGTCCTACTCTGAGCTGCATATATCTCCATTTGGCCAGGCGCAGGATGGAATGCGACCCCTCTGTTTGGTGGGAGGAGTCTACAGGTTGTCACTTGGCCAGATCTGTTTATTGCTGGTTATGGAAAGCGTTTCAGGAGAACGATTACTGGCTGCTATGTACAACTTAATACGAAGCCTGCTGAAAACTTCAACAGGAAGGCAGGCTTTATATTAAGCTATACGTGGCAGCCAGTTATCAATTTACTGAAACGCTTTCCACAACCAGCAGTAGACAGATCTCACCAAGTGCAACAACCTCTAGACTCCTCCCACTGACCAGAGGGGTCGCATTCCATCCTGCACCTGGCTGAACGGAGATATACACAGCTCAGAGTACGACACCTAGTAATCAGTTTGGGTTCTACCAAACCACCAGCACAAACTGAAGATGGGGATAGGGTTAGGTCCTGAAATGCCAGAAAACCTTCAAATATTGATGCGGCTGTCTGCCCAAGAAAATTTCATTACTTATACGATTCTTTCAAATATGATTATATTGTGTAATTATACAGTACATATTGTTATAGAGAAGTTCAGGAAAAGCTCCACAAGTGTTTCATACCAAGAAACTGTAAACAATCTCAAAATGTTTAAAGGTAATTTAATTAAATCCAAAAAAAAAAATATTGGACATGCAACTGAATTAAAATTTCTAAAAGCCCAACAGCTAAAAATATGGTGGGATGTGACTAAGAGTTTTATGACACAGTATATGAGAGGCAGATACTACCTTTCTGCTTCAGAAGCACTGATCAGCTTCACACCATATTCATTTGAAAGGCACTAAACTGCATATAATCAGCAAGTGAATGTATGCCAAAACAATATAAGGACCTCACTACGAGTTTCTGTGTCAGAAGCTGGGATGATTACACCTAAGAGTACTTACGAAGAATTCCGCTAAAATATGACTTAACATCACGAAATTTGCATCGGCTTAATGCCTAAAATTAGTGTTTGTGTCTCACTAGCAACAATCCCCACACCATTACAAAACTGAAACAGTCCATTTACACCAATAAATACTTTGATGTCTGGTATGAAGGAATTGCTCACCTGGTAAGGCCTCTCACCAGTATGGCACCTCATATGATTCCTCATTTTGCTGAGTTCCACACTAGCGTAGTCGCATATCGTACACTTGTGGGGTTTCTCGTGAGTGTGTTTGTACCGAACGTGTCTTACCAGTTCACCTGTGGAAGATAACACAGATAGCTAGGTTGTTTTTGTGGCTCACCTGGTATGGCCTCTCACCAGTGTGGCAGCGCATGTGACGCTTCAATTTACTCAATTCCACGCTCGCGTAATCACACTCTGTACATTTATGTGGTTTCTCGTGTGTATGTCTGTACCGAACATGTCTTACCAGTTCACCTGCGGAAGACACCAAGGGTAACAATTTACACAGCAGTCTCCAGTCAACCCTCTCACCTGATGCACCACCGAGGCTGCGAAATAATGAGTTGGTAGAATAACCTGCACTGTGTCCTGCATCAAATGCTGCTCATAAGTTGTCTCAAACCTCTCAGGACTAATATTACAGCTAAACACTGAAAACAACAGATGTCTTTTAAAAGTTGTAAATAAAGGCAGAAATGGGCAGAATAAAGCAATAATTTTGAAGAGGGAATGAGGTTTCATACTGAACTAGTTAAAGCAGTACAACATAAAGTATAAGCCGGATGCGTGATTTCAGGCTACTGCTGGGGGTATCAATGAGATCTTCAGTCGTCTGGAATGTTACACAGCGCTGACTGGCAGTTAATTCTTTTTGGATTGCATGACCCTTGAAGATAAGACCAACAGGATGACCCGAAATGTCTGTAACTAACTACCAATCAATGCTCTATAACATTTCAGAAGAGTAAAGATCTCATCTACTAAAGCTGGATGTTACACCAGCAGTTTATGTAAACTTTGCAGAAGGCTCCTCCATGTTCAAAGAATGGATGACAAAATAAGAGTCTAATTTTGATGAATATGTTCGCTGCTAGCAGCAAAATTAAGTAAATGCATCATACTCATACTAATTTCAGGACTGATAAAATGGCTAAGCCTTTGTATCTATTATATTTCAGCTTTTTGAAGTACCATTTACAGAGATAGTGGTGGTACATCAGATGGATAGTGACGGTAGTGTGTCAACTTTCTAAAAACCATCTGAATTTAAAATTTGTAATGCTGATATATTCGGTACAACACACATGCAAATCATGTTCAATACTGAGATACATTTCCAGTGACCTACTACAACACAATTTCATATATACACAGCCACTGTCAACAACTACTCTCATGACAGCTGGGCACCACAAAAACAGTATTATTAAAATGTTGGTATGAAAACATCTGGGGATCAAACCTTCCAATTTCACAAAAAAAAAAATTCTCAGCTACTAGTATTAAAGCACCTGGTACTCTGGATCGTTGGATGGAGTATATGTTAGTTCAAAGAGTTACAATAACTGAAGTGGTGAATGATATGAAAGGAGGATTGCACCTGGGAAACTTGACAGGACTGGGAATCAAGCAAACATATAAATTTCAAAGTATAATTCTAACATTTGTTTGGAAGGACTGAATAAAATCTAGAACAATTTTGGTCTTGATGGCCTGCATGCCTCATCCACAGTTTAAACAGGGCACTCCTGAATAAAGTCAGGAGCACTGCCACACTTCATGCTTTGCCCAAATTGAAACAGCATGCACATTATAGGTACTGCAGAATTTTAAATATCTTTCATACGCAGCCAATAAAATTAACTCTTTGGTGCCAGAATTAAATGCCTGGTGGGAGTTGCAGATGACAGGAATTTAAATTTAGGTGGCATGAGGAAGGCCATCAAATGCCATCACCTGAACCTGCTGCAGGCCATTTTGAGCATCTCACTGTGTGACGGGTATACCGACATTAGGCGCTAAAAGTGTAACAGAAAGTGAAAGGATTGATCCCCAGTTACTCTACTGCAAAATAATTACCAATGAAGTGGCCTGTCATGAATTTCTGCCAACAAGCAATGAAAACTATACAAAGCAACACCACATACAAATAGGTGGCAAACAACTATAATGAACATAACCTGCCAAAATTCCAAAGCAGAGAAAATCTTTTAAGGCTTCAATATGAGACACACCACTCTTAACTCTAAAGAGCATGGTGGTTACTGTATGTACCACACCTGCTGTAACATTAAAAAACTCAGTATTTTATTCACAGATTGTTCCGTGCAACAGAGGGGTAGTGTGTGGTCTATGAGGTAGGAAATTAATTTTTATACATTACTCAGATAAAGTTCAGGCTCCAAAAGGCTCAATTATTGTACAAACAAATATACTTAAACATGCAACTGCATGGGTTCTGAATCAGAATTTGGACAGATCAGGAACAAAGCCAAGCTGTATGACAGATTGGAATAAACTCACGGTATGAGCATCTTGAGTGAAATTAAGGATATAACACTACGCTACAAGTAACACTAAGTTGTGTACATTTAATTTGATTACATACACAGCATTTGCACTTGTATCATCTTGCTCTGCTACTTAACATGAAATCATCCTGGGCAAACAGCTGTGTCAGTTCAGGAATAATGAAATGTCCACGGTGAAGGAAAAAAGGCAAGGTCTCCAAAACACAGGACTTCTGCTCTAAACTGACATAGCTAGTCATCACAGGATATATTCACACACTTTAGCTGTCACAACAGGCTCATGTTTATGTGTATTATGTTTACGCTATCAATTTGCTATACAGAGTAAGATATACACCAGGTAATTTCAACATACCAACATTTCACTCGGTATGGGTTATGTCACGGAAAAAATTTGTGACTGATGTGTGTGTAATAATTCATCAACTTACCTGAAGTGGTAAAAGCACTGTCACAGAATTTACATCGGTGAGGTTTAGTTCCTGTATGAGTGTTGACATGGTTCTGTAAGGAAGCCAGAGTCTTGAAACCTCGTTCACATACACTACACTTGTGTGGTCGCTCTTCAGAATGAGACTTCATGTGACGTGACAGCAGGTACCTGAAATATAATATGTTAATAAATACCTGAATCTACTCACAATTCTGTTACTGCAATAAAATTATGCACACTACATAGAACAACAATTACATATGAACATGTGGCCCTTAAATTTTAACTCACTAAATTACATACACCAGAATGGGAAATTCCTGTTGAAAAAAATAAAACCAATTATGTCCTCAGAACTCTGAAAATACACCCACCTTTTCTTGTGGCATTTGTTTGTAGTAAGTGTGTGAAAGCTCATTCCTCAGGCACTGGGTACTTTTACCCCACAGATTTCCCTTCTTACCCTATCACTCTGACATATTTATTCTTGGGTCTCCCTCTTTATTGCAATCTACTTTTGAGTCAAAACACAACTATTGTATGTTGTTATCTTTATTTAAGCTGACGACATATTTCGGCCTTTGCACTGGGCCATCTTCAGGTCACAAGATATATAATTGAGGAGACTATACAGTGTGAAACATAAATAAAATAATGTGAAACATAAAATAGGACATACGCATCTACAATTCAACAAGATCTCATTGTTGTTCATTTTCCCAGTAGTATACATTAGTAGTCTAAAGCCTGGAGATATAACATGGAAACATGACAGTGGTGGTTTAAAATAGAAGCATATCATGGCGCTGTAACAATATTGTTTATACAACACGGATCTTTATATAACATGTGCAAATATCTTATGAGTGAAGCAATGATAAACTTTTGGATTCAGGGGTAATATAGTAGTAGAGCTAGTTCTCACCAGTTGTCGGTGCTCTGCTCTGGTTCAGGGGGACATATAAGCTTGAATAGAAATTAATCTATTCACAAATAAATGCCTGTCAAAGCAAATGTAATTTAGTTTTACTATTAAGCTCTAAAAATATAATTTTGTACACTAAAACTGGTTAATGTTTCTTGCGATTAGTTTACATTGTTAACAAACTGTAGTTAACCCTTATGGTTGCACTTTCGTTGTATACTGAATTACACTTCAATTTGTGAATAGCATTGCTATCACCCCTGTGATAACACAATTATTGTAATTGCTCTTTGCAATAACTGTAGTGGTATGTGTTGCAAACACACTAGCTACACTGTTATCTATATGTGTCGTAGTGACTCGAAGTTATACACAAACTCACTAATACTGACACTGATAATATGCACCACAATTCTTGATGATTGTTGTACAGTAATGTACCCTATGTACATGTTTCATTAGTACGGATTCCCCCTTGAAAACTGCACTTATTGTAGGATGGCTTCTCCCCCTTGAAGACATGCCTGTATGCATCTAGTCGAGTGCTTAGCTAATGTTCAACTGACGTTGCGAATTTAACTATAAATTATCACTTGTTCCCTGTGAACAAACACTGTAACTTCTGCCTTGTGCAGAGAGGTGAATAAGCTAATGTGAAAACCTGCATCTTCCCCTTGAAGAAAGCATGCCCTTAAGTGTCTGGTCGAGCACGGAGCTGGTGGTCAACTAACTAGCAAGCGACGCTCTCGCCCGCCAGTCCTGGCTTGAGACAATGGAACTGAACCAGTTTGAACTGGACAAACCCTGCCATGTAAGCAGGAGTGTTCTGGAACAGTTTCGTGATGATTACACCATCTACCTATGCACTGGGAATGTTACACAGGCAGTAGGAAATGCACTAGCATGATGCAACCCTCGGCAACAAATGCAAACTTGAAAAGACTGCACAAAATTAACACAAAATTTAACCCTTGCATGAACACCAGTATGTCCTGGGAACGTCTGTCTGGATGACTGGGATATAATAATTTGACGGCACGTAAGTTTAAATGTCGTGGAATATATGGAATATTTCTTGTAGATAAATTTCTCCTATGTTCCCATTCATGGAGTTGCGTGGAAACTTGAGGACATTTTTTCCCTGGTTAAGTAATTAGCGCAGCTGTGTTGGACGTATTCTGTAGTATTTGAAGTACATTATGGAGATGAGTTGTAGGGTGAATTCTGTTGAAGATAGTATGTACACATGCTGTGCCCCGTGTGGGTGATTATTATATAAACAACTGGTGTATGTGTATGATATAGGTATGCTATGAAAATTCTGTGGTTACTTACTTCTGGAGTAGAGGCATGTAGAAGTGTGAAGTGTGTGAAGACATCTTCACATACTTCGAATCAATCCACAGGAAGTTTATAACAGATTTCTACATAAAACTTACAATAGCTTTTGGCATGACAGGAACCATTAGAGATTCATGCCTCTACTCCAGAAGTAAGTAATCACAGATTTTCATTGCATACCTATGTCATACATATACACCAGTTGTTTATATAATAATCTTCCACAGGGGACACAGCACGTGTACATACCATTTTCAACAGAATATGCCCTACTACATCTCTATAATGTACTGCAAATACTACAGAATACGTCCAACACAGCTGCGCTAATTACTTCATTCATTCATTAGTATTCAGCCTCGAAGGCCGGGCTTGGCAGGAACCAGAGCCCAGTCATGTGACCGGCATGGCTCTGGCACACTGCACCCTGGGCAAGTTCTTGGAGGTAGTTTGCCATTGCTTTCCCCCGCCTTTAGACGTTCCCATTTTAGCTGCCAGGTGCCTCCATCCGCAATGACGCGAGAGATCCTAGCAGCGAAAGGTGGAACCGTGGGCGAGAAAGATGTCCGGTAGCAATTTTGCCTAAATTCCGACTTCCACGTAAATTTAGGGATCTTTTACATGCCGCAAATCTATGACATGGG
>Ga0123357_10014589_pt1 | contig 10263 bp, 7 predicted proteins | sample TergutEmb28metaG_FD_89873 | JGI IMG/M metagenome (GOLD analysis project Ga0123357, IMG submission 89873) | Embiratermes neotenicus P4 segment gut microbial communities from Petit-Saut dam, French Guiana - Emb289 P4 | ecosystem: Host-associated > Arthropoda: Insects > Digestive system > Gut ... | reverse complement strand
GAAGCCACGGTGTACGGACATTACCCCGCTACCGCCATGGCGGACAAATGCGTACTGCCTTTCCGCGTACTCCTGGGCAGCGCAAATGTTGTAGCGGCGGATCTTGCCGGGGCGCGGCTGTTCGGCCTGACGCCTGAAAAGGATGTTGAACATTTAAGGATAGTCATGGAGCGCGGCTATGGCCGGGGTGTCAAAAGTATCGATGACGTGGAGATAAAAGGCGATATATCTGATTTTAAAAAGCGTTACAGCCCGGATCTTTATCCGCAGTATCCCGATGATATCACAATACTGAAAGGCAAAGAACGCTGCTGCAAGCAGGGCTGCCAAAACAACCCGCTGACCGTGATACAGTGCCTGGCCTATGACTATAAGGGCAAAGGCGGCTGGACCATAGTAATGGGAAAGGGCCATGACCCGGCAGTAATCAACGCGATAAGGGGCAGAGTGATGGTTGCGGGTCACTGTGCCATTGAAGAAACAGGCGATACCCTTATAAAAAGGCTGGGCCGCAAAAACGTCTATTTCAGCGGTTACTGTAACGATCTGTGCGCTACCACCAACGCGTTATGCCATCTGATGAAGGTAAATCCCCTGCTTATGGCGCCGATGCCGTTCTTCAAATCAATCAAACTTCTGTTGCTGTCAAAACTGCACGGCTCCCGGTCTACGGTTCCCTTCTTTTTCGCGCACAAGGTAAAAGTGGTCTAAAACAGCCCGCTAACTTCGCACCACTTTTCAATACCCGAAAAATGGTGCGAAGTTAGCCGGTCATTTTTCGCTCCTGAAGACTCCAAAAAAGTCTATCACTATGATAATTAAGAGTGTGGTAATGCGTTTCGACAGAAAAGCGTTTTTAACCTGGTTTCTTTTTTTGGGAATATGCCTCGTATGTCCAATTCACGCCGATCCGCTTCGTTCCTTTGCCGATATTTTCCCCGGTCTTGACGACAATCAAAAATCAAGCGCCTTCAGCGACGAAGGTTTCAAGCGTTCCTTTACAAGAAATGAATCCCCGTCCGTTACTCCCGCCCGGAGTTCGGGAATCGATCTTTTCAGTGTTGTCAAAGAGAAGGATCCCTCTCACTTTATCGAAGCGCTCATGGTAATTCCGTACAGCGGAGAGCCGCTCGGTTTAAAGAACGCCTACAGGGCCCTGACACGGATCGAAGACATAAAGAACCATACATATTTCAACCGAAGCCGGAATGTACACATTACTGCCTATACGGAAAGCACCAGGATTGAAAGCGCCGGGAAAAACAAACCCATTCCGGATCCTCCGCCTTCGGAAACATACCCGGCCTCCGAAGAAATTTTCCTGCGTCTGAAAGACAGCTACTTCGGGAATATGTATTTTCGCGGAGATGTATCCGCAGGCAGTAACGGTATTACCTTTACTTTAACCAACAACAGACCAATTCGCTATTTTTTGGTTCCGATAATGAGGAGCGGGAAATTCTGCGCCATACTCTACCTTGAACCGCTTGAAGAAGGAATGCTTGTCTACGGTATGGGGGCGGTTGATATACCCAATTTTATCGCCTCCAGAATAAACATCGCTTCCAGCGTACAACGAAGACTCAGTGTATTTATTGACTGGATTAAAAAAGGGCTTGAATAAATCTGATCCGTTGGGGCGCGCCGTGTTACATACGGTACAGCCAACACGCTGGCGCGTGCAGGGTGTTTGTGACCAAGCTTTTATACCCCATGTAAAAGATCGCGTGGTTTTGATCCGTTGGGGCGCGCCGCTCGGGCTAAAGCCCTCGCGCTGTTTTGTGGGGGCGATGAATTTACCTGCGCCACGCCGTGTTACATACGGTACAGCCAACACGCTGGCGCGTGCAGGGTGTTTGTGACTAAGCTTTTATACTCCATGTAAAAGATCGCGTGGTTTTGATCCGTTGGCGGGCCCCACGACTCCGCGGTGTTCCATTTCTTCTACCAGGCGGGCGGAGCGGTTGTAGCCGATTTTAAGGCGGCGCTGTATGTAGCTGGCGCTGGCTTTGCCCTGCTGCATGACAATCTCCAGCGCCTTTTCGTAGAGCGGGTCATCGCCGTCGGAAAAGAGGGACGGGTCGGCGTTCTCTTCTTCATCGTCAAAGAAAATCTCGTCGTCAATGTAGTCCGGTTCGCCCAGGGTTTTTACATAGTCCACTACCCGCTCGACTTCCTCCTCGGAAATGAAAGCTCCCTGCATGCGGATGGGGAAGGGATCTACCACGCCGGCGTAGAGCATATCGCCTTTTCCAAGGAGCTTTTCGGCGCCTACCATGTCGATAATGATACGGCTGTCCATTTTGCTGGCCACCATAAAGGCGATGCGGCTGGGGATGTTGGCTTTGATTAGCCCGGTGATAACATCAATGGAAGGCCGCTGGGTGGCCAGTACCAGGTGTATGCCTACCGCGCGGCTCATGGCCGCAAGACGGGCAACGGTGCTTTCAAGTTCCTTGCCGGTGGTCGCCATAAGATCCGCGAACTCGTCGATGACCACCACAATGTAGGGCATATATTCGGCGGCGATGTCCCGCTCCTTTATGCGGCGGTTATAACTTCTGATGTCCCTGACTCCCATACTGTCAAGGCACGCGTAACGCCGCTCCATTTCGTAGATGCAGTACTGCAGGGCCTGGAAAGCTTTTTTCGGCTCGGTAATTACCGGCGTCAGAAGGTGGGGGATATCGTTGTAGAGCTTCAGTTCCACGATCTTCGGATCGATGAGGATGAGCCGGCATTCCGCCGGGGGCTTCTGGTACAGAATCGAAAGGATCATGGAATTGACGCACACGGACTTGCCTGAACCCGTGGCTCCGGCGATGAGGAGATGGGGCATCTGTACCAGGTCAACGGTAACCGCCTCGCCGGTAATATCCTTCCCCAACACCACGGGGACTTCCGGCTTCTTCCCGTTCCGGCCCAATTCCCCTTCGATAATTTCCCGAAAAGAAACGATGTTCCGCTTTACGTTGGGAACTTCGACCCCTACAGCGTGTTTGCCCGGAATGGGAGCGACGATGCGCACCGACTGGGCGGCCAGGCGCAGGGCGATGTTGTCCGCCAGGTTCTCGATCTTGGCCAGCCGTATGCCGGGCGCGGGGAGGATCTCAAACATCGTAATGACGGGCCCCTTCCGTATCCCCGTAACTTCTACCTGGATATTGAATTCCTTGAAGGTCTCCTTGAGGGTATGGGCCGCGTCCCGGGTTTCATCGTCGACAATCCAGTATTCCCCGTCCGGGTATTGTTTGAGTATGCCTTCGACCGGAATAAAATACGGAAGCCGGCGTTTCCGTTCGCGTATGGATTTTTTCCCGGAATCCACCGCTGAATTGCCGTGCCTGGCGCCTTCTTCAGCCGCCTCGGCCAGTGCTTTTTCCACATCTTCGTCGGATTCCGGCGCGGAAACCACATCCCCATCGGATTCCTGCAGGGATGCCGCGGCCCCGCTATCCTCCGGTTCGATATCCTCCGGAGCATCGGCCGGTATTTCATCGGCTGATATTTCTGTTTCTTCTCCGGAATCCACGTCGAATATTTCCTCAGCGGCAATTTCAGGGGCATTTTCCTGGTCTGCAAACGGAATTACACCATGATCCGCGTCAACGGACATACCGGCCGCGGCTTCAGTATAAATATCGTGAAGACTGTGATTTCCGGCGGCCGGGATAACCGGCGCCCCCGCAGGTTCCTCATTCTGTTGTTTCATTCCCTCCCGGAATTTATGCCGCGGCGTATCTTTTTGCCTGGAGCGGAAAAACAGATGATGGAAAAATAAAACAAGAAGGAGCTCAAGCGCCGCGAGGAAAAAGATGAAAAAACCCAGCCCAACTCTGCCGGCCCTGGCGATGAAAACCGAGCCGGTACTGATAATGTCAAATTCACGTATCCAGTAATGGCCCAAAGCCAGGGTAAAAAAGGGAATGATAAGGCCGCATAGCATTAAGATTCGTCCCGGCCGGTACGGAGGATCGGCAAGAACAAAAGCGGCGTATAATAGATAGGCCGGAACAAAAAAAGCCAGAAATCCGTATGAATTGACAAAAAAAGAACCGGGTACGGAAAAAACAGTCCCGAGAGTGAAGAAAGCCGCGGTAATGGAAAAACCAAGCAGCACGCCCGCTATTCCCAGGCCCAGGGAACCCAGAACAATCCGGGAACGGTATTTGGATTTTGGAGGACTGAACAAATCTATTGACTGCACTTGTAAAAACACCTCTGCTTTTTACTTATCGGTAAAAAACAGACTCAACTAAAGCCTGCGGACTGCAGGGCCAGCGCACTTTAGACTAAAAAATACTTCAGAAGACTTCACGCAGAGGCGCAGCGGCGCAGAGAACGCAGAGGACTATGAGTAATTAGGTAGCTTAGACTTTCCTTCCTTATTCTTTCTATATTTCAGACAGTAAAAATAACGACGGAAGACGCGTAATTCGGTAATCATTCGCCTTCCTCCGCGTCCTTCGCGGCTTTGCGAGAAGTCTTCTTGAAGTTTATTTTGGATAGTGCGCTGGCCCTGGCCTGCGGGCTGGCTCTTTCGCAAAGGCGGCATTTCCGTAACTCCCAGACCGGGAATAGCCATGTTTTTGTCCATTTGGAATATTCTGTTTATTAGCTCATTTTCTGTACTGATTCAGGTTTTAGGCAATAGCCTTTAATACCGTCTGTTGTTTCAACATAGAGCATTATTCATACTAATAATTGTTGCTATAAAACCACCTAGACTAAAATCTATAAATAAACCAATTATCAAACCAAGGATAGCAGCTCCTGCATTACCAAATCCTAACAAGTAACCTTTAACGGCACCGCCAACCGTAGACATAATCAAAATAATCCAGAGGATGACATCCAATAAATTGCGAAACGCGTCCTTTACATACTTAAACATAATAGCCTTATTCTCCTTCACTCTTGTTGATTATTTCCCAATATGCAAATGCCCAAAAATAATAAAAATCCCCAATGTTACAATGCTTCCTCCTAGGATCAGAGCAATCTTACCATTGTTGAAATTCTTTTTGGAATTATTTACATTCGTGTATTCGCCCGGGAGATCATAAATCCATTTTTCTTCAGTTCTGAGACTGTCAGTAATGCTATATGTACCGGCCTTCATGCCATTTTGAATATATGTATTCTGAAATTCATTTTCATCTACAGCAGATTGCCCCCCGTTTTTTATAACGTAATGTTTATACTGAAAAGGATTCCCTATCAAATTCACATTTTCTCCTATAGTTATACTGACTATTCCGTTTGAAGCGCCATCTGGACCTGGGCCCTCAAAAACCCTACTGCTTTGAAATGCCGCCTCATCAATAAACTTAACGCCGTCGGGAATGGTTACGCGCTTGAATCTGTTTTCCCAAAATGCTCTAGCGCCTATGGAAGTAACACCTTTGCCGATTTTAACAGCAGTCAAATTACTGTTGGCAAACGCTTCTTTACCGATTGTGGTAACGGTATCGGGAATAATTACATAATTTAATCCATTGCCTTTAAACGCCCCGTCGCCGATCCAAATAACCGGTTCACCCCAAATGGTACTGGGAATTAGGAGATTCTCTACACGTGAGTTAGCAAAACCTTGTATTACACCTCTTGAAAATCTGAAGCTGCCGTTCAAATCAAATTCGCTTTTTGAGAGCGTCCTAATCTGCAAAACACCGCTTTGGGCCGCCGTTTCAGCGTCGGTCCCGTTTACGCTGGCAACGCGTATGGTCAGGCTATCAGTTATATCATTTGCGTTAACATTCTGGAAATTCAGGGTTTGCCTGTTGTCGGCGTTAACATTGATTATTGGACGTCCGCTCCAGCTTAAACCCCAGGAGCCGCCTGTCTGCAGGGTTTGCCTGCCAATTACGTTACCCTGGTTATTCAACAGTTCGAAAACTACAGAAAAGTTCTGGCGTTGTCCCGAAAAAGTATTCTGATTGGTAACACCCCGCTGCGGCCAGCTGCCAAGACCCCAGGTATCTTTTCTTCCGGTGCTGTTCAGGCCGTCATACACCACCTGTAACGCGCGTTCTATTGAAAGCGTCCAAATACCGCTGCCGTGCAGATAGGTATCTATGCTCATGGCTACAGTCTCTTTCTGGTAATCAACCGATCCCTGCTTGATATCATTGGTGTAAAACAGGGTATAGGGCATAGACTGGGTCTGATTAAAATTACTGAAATATTGTTCTGTTTCCGTAAGCCGGGCCACCCAGTCTTTGCGCCATTGTATGTCGTTACGGACATCATTGCCGATGTTTCCGCTTGAAATATTGGCTTCCAGTATTGAAGAACGGTTCAGGGCTTCGGCAAGGGAGGAGTCATAGGTAGAGGCCTGAAAATAATAACTCAACGCCGCAACTTCGGTTCCCTGCTTCTGGGCGGTAATACCTTTGGCAAGAGCGGTTTGCGCGATGATACTGTTTTCAGCCGCCGCTCCCGAAAGTTCCTGCCGCGCCTGTGCTGTCAGAGTCACCCCCATTTGTGCCAGCAAATCTATGGATGCCTTTTGAATTGCCATATGATTGTCAAGTTCAGCCACCGTACAATTGCCGGAGTATGCTGCAACTGTTTTCGCATTGTTGGTGGTATCGGTCACGTTGATCTGCAGTGTGTAACCTGTGGAAGTCTGTATGATCTTCCCGGTCATCATGTCTCCGACCTGGGCAACCTGTCCAAGCCGGACTATATCTGAATTATCCTGATAGGTTAGATCTTCCGTTTCCGCAATAACTTTATCAAGCGAAACCCTGTCCAGTACATTAATGGCGGAATATTTGGATATATTCGCTACCAAAACGCCCTGAACCATTGCCGGTAGATAGTCCTGAGCGCCGGCAAGCCCCTGACCCTGCGGCACAAGGATACCGAGCCGCATTCCCTTTCCACCGTCTCCCGACCAGTACTGCGAAACCTGCTGTTGTGGAGCCGACTGTGAGGGCGCGGCTGTAGTATTCTGCTGTGGCGTACTTGCACAGCCAAAATTGAATACAAACGCGAATAAAAGGACCAGGGAAATTGTGATATTGAAAGGTCTATTCATATGGAAAGGTTTCCTTTTAAAATATGAAAATGACGGAAAATCATAAAATGTACCTATTAATATATATTTTTACACACAATTATGTGTTTAGTCAATGAAAAAATGTGGTAATACTCATACAATATGGTGGATAGCGACCTTTTTGATAATGAGGCTGAAATAAGTATCCAGGTTAAGCGTATTGCGGAACGTTTAAGGATTGAAAGAGAAAAAACAGGAATTTCCCAGATAGATTTATCATTTAAAGCCGGATTATCCCAAAATCAGGTCAATTACATTGAAACCGGAAAAAGAACACCCAATCTGTATACCATATTATGTATTTGCAAAGCTCTTCAGATCAACCCGGCAATACTTTTTGAGCAAGATGACACAGAGCGTCAGAAAGCGCGAGATACAGTTATCAAACTGATTGCACAATATATGTAAATGGAGATACCAGGCTTTACCCCGTTATTTGGCCCAGAACAAAGTGATAAACTTCATCCAACCATCTCCTCAAAGCGTATGAGCCGTACATTGGCGTGTTTTTTGGCTTCGTTAATCAATTTATCCGTAAAGCCGGTTTTCGCAAACAGCCAGAACCATTTGCATTTATACGGAAATAAACCGCTCTGCGCCAACAAATCATTCAGCACGTCAAGATCCACCGGGGCATTTGTCCACTTGCATTCGCAGAACAGGGCGGAGTCCTTCCGGTACGCGAGTATGTCGATTTCCTCCTGCCGTTTTTCATTCGGATTGTTACCCCACCATCTCCCGGTTTTCCCCGGGAAAAAAGGCAGCGCGTTCTTTTTGGTTTCGCCGATCAGGTATTGTTTACAGATCTCTTCAAAGACGAGGCCCATATACGCGGAAAGATTCTCCTCCACCTCAACATCATATATTGCGCTGCCAAGTCCGGAAACAATACCGCTCATGTTCGGAAACACAAAACGGTACCAGAAACGGAACATCATATCGTCCAGCAAATAGAGGCTCCTTTTTGACGATTTTTCGATTACCGGCTGCTCTTTTTTGACGATACCGAGCGAGATCAGGGATTTGAGGTATTTCGCGCATTTATTGCTCTCCATGCCGCATTTAGATGCGATCTCATTGAGCCGCGTTGCGCCCTTTGCGACGGCCTCAATGATCCCGTTATAGGTAGACGGTTCGCGTAATTCCTGTTTTAAAATGTTAGACGGTTCTTCATACAAAAGGCCGGAGCTGTTCAGGAATAAATCAATAATATTTTCTTTAAGCGTTTTTGAAGGGTCGATTTTGGTCAAGTATTCAGGTATCCCCCCGGTAATACCGTAGAGAATAGCTTTATCGTTATTTGCAAACGTATGCAGGAACGGTATGGATTCAAAAAAACCGAACGGCATAATTTTAAACTGCGCCGTCCGCCTGCCGTAAAGCGGGCTTTTGTAAGCCAATACCTGATTTTCCATAAAGCTCATGCTTGACCCGCACAATATGAGGAAAAGATTGTCGTCTTTTAAGCGCGAATCAATATGCGCCTGTATGATAGAAGAAATAGGACGGTATCCGCCTGCAAGATAGGGGTATTCGTCTATCACCAGGATCATCCGCTTGTCCTTTGAAATTTGATGGATGTAGTCAAATGCTTTCTCCCAATCGGTAAAGAAAGCATTTTGGGCAAGCTCCTTTGCGGTCACAGAATAAACATCATCGGAAAACCTGTTCAGGTTTACATTCCCGTCAGCCTCACGGGCAACAAAGTAGATTGCACGTTTGTCCCTGATGAATTCTTTTATAAGTGTGGTCTTCCCGACTCGCCGCCGCCCGTAAATAATCGCGCACTCAAATTTCCCGCTGCGGTACATCGCGTTCAATTTTTTGAGTTCCTCAGCTCTGGCGATAAACATAAAACTGGCCTCACAAATACAAACTCGTAAGTTTGCAACTTATGAGTATAATTTATATTGCTTTGTTGGATAAGTCAATATGCCAAAAAAGTCGCTGTTTGGATACTCAGTTTTTAAAAAAGAGTATTCAAAGAGATACTTTACCGGTTTTTCCCGGCCCATCATTGCGCGGTGCTTCCTGAACCGGCTGTTTTGGTTTCCGGGGATTTTGGTTTATTGATCCATTTTTCCATACCTGCATCACCCAGCTTCTGAATATCGCCAATGATGGCGCCAATTTCACGTATCGCGGCTTCGGCCTCATCGGTTGGAATTACTTCCCTAAAACCCATTCCTTTGCAAATATCAATAGGCGCTTTTGCCGCCTTGTTTTTTATGCTGATTATCAGGTTTGGTCTGAAACAGAACAAGAATATGCAGACAAGAGTTGTTACTTCAGATATTAAAATAAACAATGTCCAGATTGAAAATCCCGATGCTTCAAGAGATAGGGTGTATCCAAAAATACTCAAATTGAGAATTAGCAGTTTTAGGCCAAATCTTTTATAGAGCATAAAGAAAGGAAGCAGACCGCCAAAGCCAAATATCAGCCCTAAAAGAGTCATCACAACTTTCCATATATTTACGGTAAGTACCCTGTTATTGATGGCCGTTGTTTCATTTGTTTTGGCAGTATCGATTTGTGTGGAAGCATCCTGTACTTCCTGTTCGGCTTTCTCCCTTGCCGCTGTGGCCGCGGCTAAATTATCCTGCGCTTCTTTTTTACCCGCGGCCGATTTATCGTGGTATGTTTCCGTTCTATAGGTTGTGTTTCCAAACCAGTCTCTGCCGCTTGCTACTCTTCGTGTTTTTACAATTCCGTTTACCACATCTCCATTGGCTTTTTCTTCTTTGGCTTGAGCGGTTTTAAGATTCGCCGCGGCTCCAGGCAGTTTCTCTTCCGCCTGTTTTCTTAGCGTGATTGCCGCTTGCTCATTTGCGCGGGCCCGCATCACATGCGCAGGCGACATCATTTTTGATATGCGGTTCCGGTATAGGGAAAAGGGCGACAGGTAATCTGAAATACCCGGTATAGACACATTGATGACCAGGTTTGCAAAAAGAATAATAAGAACGGCGAAGACCAAATACATAAAACTGAATCGATAATTTTTTCTCGCTCCAATACCCGCAATCTCATTAACGGCGAATTCATGCTGCAGGGTAGTCCTGCCTCCTACAGAGCGTCCCGCAGCGCGGAAAATTACGCGCCTGTTGGTAACCTGTATACGTCCTTCGGCGCGTTCAAATTTAAACAGATTCCGCAACACAGCGATATTGTACTGCTTAACCGTAATCTCATTT
>Ga0123357_10014588_pt1 | contig 10263 bp, 5 predicted proteins | sample TergutEmb28metaG_FD_89873 | JGI IMG/M metagenome (GOLD analysis project Ga0123357, IMG submission 89873) | Embiratermes neotenicus P4 segment gut microbial communities from Petit-Saut dam, French Guiana - Emb289 P4 | ecosystem: Host-associated > Arthropoda: Insects > Digestive system > Gut ... | reverse complement strand
CTGAAGGGACGACATAAACCTCAGCGGCTAGTATCTGAAGGGATGACATAAACCTCAGCGTCTAGTGTCTGAAGGGACGACATAAACCTCAGCGTCTAGTATCTGAAGGGATGACATAAACCTCGGCGTCTAGTGTCTGAAGGGACGACATAAACCTCAGCGTCTAGTATCTGAAGGGACGACATAAACCTCAGCGTCTAGTATGTGAAGGGACGACATAAACCTCAGCGTCTAATATCTGAAGGGACGACATAAACCTCAGCGTCTAGTATCTGAAGGGATGACATAAACCTCGGCGTCTAGTATCTGAAGGGATGACATAAACCTTGGCGTCTAGTGTCTGAAGGGACGACATAAACCTCAGCGTCTAGTATCTGAAGGGACGACATAAACCTCACTATATAGTATATGAAGGGACTGGCATAAACCTCATAATGTATCTGAAGGGACGACATGAACCTCAGCGTCTAGTAAGTGAAGGAACGACATGAACGTCACTATATAGTGTATGAAGGGACTGGCGTAAACCTCATAGAATAGTATCTTAGGGACGACGTGATCCTCAGCGTCTGGTATCTGAAGGGACGACATGAACTTCAGCGTCTAGTATCAGAAGGGATGACAAACCTCAGCGTCTAGTATATGAAGGGACGACATAAACCTCACTAGCATATGAAGGGACTGGCATAAACCTCATAATGTATGTGAAGGGACGACATGAACCTCACCGTCTACTACATGAAGGGACTGCCATAAACCTCATAATGTAGCATCTGGAGGGACGACATGAACCTTAGCGTCTAGTATCTAAAGGGACGACATAAACCTCAGTGTGCGGTATATGAAGGGCTGAAATAAACCTCAGCGTGCCGTATTTGATAGGACTGACATAAAACTGGGTACGTAATATGTCCCAAATACACATCAATGGCCCTGTTACGGTTCCATCTTCTTTTATTGCGTGTAATAATGATTTTAACTGCGCAAAACCGAATGTTTCCGTCTCGTAAATGGAGCGTGTTTACGAAGTTACACAGATCCATGTGCTACAGAAAATGACATTACCCACTTTGCAGCTGTTGACTGCACACTCATTTATACCGAAGCGTTTATCGTCTGCACATAATTGTAAGGGAGGCCGGGGCTGTTTGTGACACGGGTTTGTAGTCACGTTAGTTAGATTTCTGTTGTTGGATGTCAGCAGCTGTCATTACGAGCATCAAATGAGGTGCCATTTCTTACTTCGACTCGATATGCCAGTGTTGTGAAACTGACGTATGACGAGTGAAACAGTTTCTTGATTGTGTTGTGCCATTCCGTGCTTCGATTTGTGAATGTAGCAGTGAAAATAAACGGCATACACAAGACTGGGTTATGAAGTTGGATATCACTTGAGAACATGGTATTGAGACTGTACTTGTTTGCGCCTGATTCTGTCACTTGTATCTCACAATGAAGCCAGTGTCATTTACATTAGTAATTTTAGTTGACTCTAGAATATTACCGGGAAAACTATATTGTCCTACGCACTCCACTACAAATATTGGTCTGTCCTTCGGAACTGTAAATTGCCCGGAGTTAAGGACGACTAATTGAATTCTTGTTTTGCTCATTTGAGTGAAGTATGTCTCTGCTAAACGAGCGAAGTTTGCACCAGTCTATTCCGTATGCCGCCTAGCGGTTTGGTTCAAGTGAGAGCACATCTGACATGTTGTGGAGGTGCGCGCTGGGACACCGATTGTCATGACTAAATAATTTCGTGGTGTTTCTCGTTATTTCCAGGCGAATTGCTAGATAGTATCAGTAGTGAGTGGTCACGGATGCTTCTTTCCAGGCCATTACATTAAATATCCTTCCATTTCGTAGTCTTATACAGAGAGTCATTAATTAAAGCAAAGGCGTGTTTGTTTTCCGAGTCGATGGTAATTGTGCTGTCAGACCCTAGCAAAGTGCTGACTTCTCTGACAGGTCTGTGGTTTGCAGCACAGCGTAACGTGCTATGTCTTTTTTCCACGAAACACTGGTGAGTGTTAGTCGCATTTACAGCAGCTTGTAAAACATTTCTGAACTCAAAATTTAACCTCGTAAGGGATAAAATTATAAGGCAGTTAAGATGGAAGTAAATGTTGCAATAACCAGTTGTGGTCTTCCCCTCCCCCATTCCCCCGCACGAACGGAGCGATGAAGGGGGTGTAGGTAGGATTATTACAATATTTGTGCTTCATCCATTGGTTCTAGACGTGGCTGTATCTAAAAAATAGCGCGGGTGGGAACGTTGTGTGTACCACTGTGGCTTAAGCATTGCTCCAGGGTTACTGTCAACTTACAAGGTCCTTGTTCAGGAGAAGGAGGCTCTGCGAATACGGACGGTCGATTTCGCTTAGCGAACCGTCGCGACGCGAAGCGGCTTGAACTTTGCCGTGTTCCATAATGAGGGAATGCGGTGGCAGATGGCACATCGGCACACCTTTACTTTGTCAGATGACTATGGGTGCGGATGTACGCTGTGACTGCTGATGCTACTGGCGTTGTTATGCGCAACTGAATTTCTTATACAGCACTTAGTGTTCAGCGTGTACCTTTGGCATTAGGAGATGGTTACTGTATTCGAACTGTTGAAATGCGCTGGCGAATTATGTTTATAGAATTGCACGTTTATGCAAATTCTAGTCTTGCAGGCGCATCCGCGAAGTTGCGGAAAGCGCTGTTAGCTTCGTCATGTCTGTCCGTATGCCAGTTCGCCTACGTGGAAATCTCTGCTCCCACTGGACGGATATTTATCAGATTTCGTGTTGGGAATATTTAGTAAAATATGCCGAGAAAGTTCTAAGTTGGTTACAGTTGAACAAAATTACCAGGCACTTTACATGAAGACCTAAGCACGTTCATGATAATATGTCGACAAATTCTTACCAAAATAAGAAGAAGACTTCAGGCAAAGGTTCCAAGGAAAATAAAAATACACGCTACATGTGCAGTACATCTTTTCCCGAAAACCCTGCAACAGGCCGTAAAAGATGAATAGGCCTACTATGGCCCGAGAAGATTCGATTTGCATGCCGGCTAGCTGGAGCAAAAATACATAGCGGCCTAATATTTTACACTTAACTGCCTTCGACCGGTTGAAACTTGGAAGTTAGATGCGTTTTGAGTGAAAGATAATTAAGGCAAATTTAGAGAGCCGTAAAGTGTAACACTGTTGTACACTTGATCATATGTACATAATAATAAGGCGCGACACGCTAGAAATTGGCAGTTGTGGTGTGGCGTAATAATAAGTTGCGACATGTGTTGACGTCACTCTCCTTTTCACTTATAGATTTTTAGGCGCGTTCGCAAATTTATCGAACGCGACTACTAGCTTCGTATGTCTCTCCGTCCGTCCGTCCGTCCGTCCGCGTTGAATAACTCGGCTCCCACTGGATGGATTTTCATGAAATTTGGTATTTGAATATTTTCCGAAAATGTCGAGAAAAATTTTTTTTTTAATCTAACCAGAATAACGGGTACTTTACATGAAGACCTGTGTACATTTATGTTAATATCTCGATGAATTCTTCTTAGAATGAGAAGTGTTACAGACCATATTCGTAAAGAAAATTAAGATACACATTTTGTGTTAAAGAACGTTTTTCCGAAAATCGTGTCATTTATGAGAAAATGTGCAAAAATACTATACAGCCAGACAGGCCATAGATGACAATATAATACTGCACATGCGCGTTACATGCTGCAGAACTAAGGCTACAGACACATACACTTAGCATGTGTAATATGTACAGCTTTTCCACGGCAAGGATGGTTACTTGACGTGACTATTCGCATCTTTTGCGATATGGCGCCGTTTCTTGTGTTAAATAAGTTAAGAATTCCAACAAAATCGGAATGCATAGACATTGTTGATGGAGACAGGATCCTTCGAAACGTCGATTACGATTTACCAATCGTCATGGCGCAATATACTGTAAAACTTGAATCCTTATCAGCTCAGCTTTGAAAACCTCCAATCTCGCACGAGGCACGGTGTGTTTTCTTTAAGGTAAGCACTGAATCTTGAAACATTATAGATAGATTTGTTGCTGGCGAGGGCAAAGTAATTCTTTAAAGGAGTTCAAATGTGCTTCGAGGGACTGAGAATGAGACCATATGGGAAGAAATAAGACACACGGATGTAAGTATAGGAAGTAACGAGGTCCACATATGCTCTTTTGGGATTCATCAGGAGAAACATTGCTCTAAATGCATGTTGGAGTCTTACGACCACAGATAGTATCAGAGATATGGTGTTGTTATGCAGTAGTGTTTTGTTAGTAATTTGGAGACGTAGAATGAAGTGAGATACTTTTATGTGCAAGTAAGACTTTATGTTTTGTTCACAGTTCTGAATCTGGAAACAAAAATATTCCTAGGCAACTGTTACTGTTGACTACTGGGGGTAAAGCGGCCGGTGCGTAGGGCTGACAAACGTTCCACCTTAATGTGCCGATTGTAAAGCAGTTCTGTGAAACTCAACATCCTGGACCCTAACGGTCTGTCCGGGCTCTAAAGGAATAACTCAGTGTAATTGATAGGTGTTCACGTAATGTGTAAGAGAAGGAAACAGGGGAGCTTTATGTGTTGGTGGTGGGGAACGGAAGAAAAAGATTTAGAAGACACCTAGACCTAATCCCATGGAATAGAGCCACTCAAAGGAAGCTGTAGCTGGTCAGATAGTCGACGAATTTACGGAAACCGAAGATGCATTATCCCCTTCACAAGAGCCCATCACTCTAATCTGCCCCGCACCAAATGAATCCATTCACACCGTCGTAGCCTATTTTCACATGTCCATCTTCCGATCCACGCCCAGGTCTCCGATGTCTCTTCCGTTCACGTTTGCCGATCAAAACTTGTGTGCATTTTTCGTTTCTCCTACGAGTGCTGCTTGCTCCGTCAGTCGTATTCGCCTTCATTTCATCATTCTGATGCTATTTTATGAAGCAAAATTTTGTTCTTCACCCCTCTCTGGCTTTCTTCGTTTTGGTTTCAGATACTCTTCTCTTGCAGCCGTGTTACCAAATGCTCTCTGTCTGCTGTCTTCTCGTAATGTGAGGAACCAAAGTTCCGGGCCGTATAAGCGGGTTTTTATGTGGGGGATGGAAAGAAGAGATTCTGAGCATTTCGTTTTTTTTACTTTGGTTCCTAAATTTTTGACCTTGCCAACATTTCGAAGAATTTACTGGGTGTCTGTTTTTTTTCGTGTTTAATGGTGGCGGCCGTGAAGCTGTATTTAGTGCTGCGTGTTACGTACGTGCGTACAGACACGCACGTTCACATACACACATGGACACGCACATAGGTGTTATATTTTAAATTCTAGATGTGAGGGTGTGTTACTTATAGTTGATGGTGCGTCAGTCCCTTGGACGATTGACGTAATTTACCAGGCACTGAAAAAATATGTCATCTGTGATTACAAGAAAACAAGAGGTTCTTGAAACTCGTTTATACATGGTATACGTACGATTTTGTGTGCTGATATTTGTGAATATGAAGTTTGTGTGTGTTCAAGATCACAATTATGGCTGTTGGGTGAAATCTTAATGTTTAATGTTCACAAGTTCCAGAGAGCAGAGAGATTTGTCTGGTCTCCAGAGAGTCTAGACTGGCTGTGGGATCTGCCCAGGCTCTTGATGGATGTAAATCCGGCTTCTTTCTTTCGAGGAAAAGCGACCGGGCCGTTAGATTGGCACTCACCGTCATATGTAGCCAGCTTAAGAACGCGTGGTGTTAGGCCTGTATCTGCACTCACACGCATGCCTTTATGTCATGGTGCTTAATGACGCATAGGGACAGATATACTTTAATCAGACAGTAGAAGTGTAGGTTTGTGTCAGTGGCTCGCGAACGTAGACGTGGATAATGCAAGTTACATTGAAGCGGTTTTAACTTGTAGCGTTTGCAGCATCTCTATACGGACGAAAGCTGTAAAAATAAAGATCAATTGTTCCAGGAATTGTAGTGTCGCTGTGTTGTGTTCACTAGGAAGGAACAGGCTCTTTTCTTGTACGTAATGACTTCAGATATTTTAGAACCATGTCTTTGTGCACAGAATCCGAGGCATGTATTGCATGTTTGTTATGCTGCATTCTTGTACAAGAGAACTCTTCTACATTGTTTGCGTTCATAATACCCCCCACCCCCGTAAAATGTTGGAACTTGTCCTTCCAGTTGCCAGGCGGTTTATGAGACATTCCTGTGTAGAAGTGTTGCCATTCTCGAGGCTCAGAGACGGTCTTTGCCGTGTACCGATTCGCTGCACCCTTGCTCCAGCCTATAAAGATTTCGTTTTCCTGAATCTGCAGCGTCTGCTACAAGTGGCGTGGAGGCCGTACATCGTGCATGCGGTTGATGGTTATTGGGAGACGTTGTGGTGTTATTCATGGCACACCGCTGTGCGAAACACTACTATTGTAATCCATGTTTGTTCCAGTCGGCTTGTTTCACCCAGTGAAATGGTGGTTACTGTGTGTTGCACCTGTTTTAACGTTAAGCGTGTCCCGCATTGTGCCCACAGACTTATTTCTGAATTAAATTTGATTCTCACAATAAACAGGGATCACTTGCGTAAATGTTATTAACCGATCAGTGTTTGTGATAGAGAGGCACAGTGTTTCATGTGAAGTAGCAACTGCAGTGTAAGTGTTATTTGGGGGAATTTCGGGCGTCTGGTCCATTGATAACAATTGTATTGTCGTGAAAGAAATATACAAATGACCTTCGAACACAACAACTCTTTATGAATATCAGTATAGCTGCTTGTTTCGACCTCGCGAAATCATCATCAAATTAGCAATGAGATCTCATTTCATAAATAGTATGTTCACAAATTCTGTATTTCTTTTTAGAACATTCGAACTTTTATTGTAGAAATAAGATGAAAAGATGAGTTGTATAAAACTGTTAAAAGTTGGAAGTGGCAGGTGTCAGCGAGGACTATGGGTTAGGCGAGTTTTGTGCCATGTCTTATTCTACATTTACAAACCGGAGGTCGCTGGTTCGATCCCACCTGGCGTCATTGGATTTTTCATTGACATAAAATCCTTCCGATCGCACTATGGCCCTGGGATCGACTCAGCCTCTAACAGAAATGAGTACCAGGAGCATTTCCTGGGGGTAACGGCGGCCGGTGCGTAAGGCTGACAACCTACCACCATCCCGTGCCGTTGTCACGAAATCTGGGAACCTTAACTTCCTGGAACCCTCTGGGCTTGTAACGGGACCGCTTTACCTTGTACCTTATTCTACATTGTGCTGGGTACTGGGTGATATTTTCACACTCGGATGGTGCAGTATGGTGAGGAAGTTTTTAGGCCACTTGAGCGGCCTGCATCTTATTCACACCGCAGCTTTAAGGCGTAAGACATAAATTTTGAACATAACTGTGTAAGATATGAGATCTCATTTCCAGTACCGCAATTTGTATATTTCTTTTACAATGTTATAAAGTAACCATAACATAGCTAAATAGAAAATAATTTTCCTACTTTTGGTACTCCAACCACCCTCCGTGATCGTGATATCCTGCACTTTTATATTATACATGTTATAACATTTTGATTTCCACCAAATTATTTCAATACAGTTATACAGTGGGATCAATTTTTAATTCAATTTTATATATGTTAAGCAAGATCTCGGCGTAGTTGTATGGTTTGCAAAGAAAAAATTGATCAACCTGAAGATGACCCGTGGAGGGGCTGAAACATGTCTTTGAGAGAAGCTATGTAAGAACATCTTATAAATAAAAACATTAAACAAGTCGTGTTTGACTATATTTTGCCTGTATATTTTGTAAAGCTAGCCTGATGATGACCTCGCGAGGTCGAAACGTGTAGCTGTATTGATATTTATAAAACGTTGTGTGTCGATGGTCGTTTGTTTATTTCTTTCTTTATAACTGAACACAATGGGATGCATAATTTTAAAACTGTACTGTCATACTCTGGAGACGTGACTGAAATTAAAGTAGCAACGTACCTGTTCGCGAAGCAGTTGGTAACTTCTGCATTATCTTAGTTCCCGCAACGCTGGGTACAAATTTTCTCTTTCTGCGAAGTCTCAACGGGCTTTGGTTTCTACCCAGCATTCTTTCAGGTGGATACCGTAGGTTCTTCTTGTGGGGGTAAAGCGGCCAGGGCCTGCGGCTTTTTGTTCACGCCCACATGAAATCTGTGGTTACTGAAGATAGATGGAGCTCTACCTCCACAAAAAGGGCAAAACTCGCGGTGGGCTGCAGCGACGGTATTTTGATCCGTACACTAGGCTGACAGTCAGGCTTCTTCGTTGTGTGGTAGTCACACTAGCCCAATGACTAAGCTACACGTGGACGACCGAGGAATCGGGGTTTGTTTTTCAGGCAGAGTAAAGGAATTTAATTATTTTCCAAAGTGTTTTAAGTCTGTGGGACCTAGCCAGCCCCCAGTGCGGTGGGTACCTACGGCTTTTTCACTGGAAGTATAGCAGCCGAGGCATGAAGCTGACCACTGACGTCAGTATTGTACCAACGATAAGAATGCTTGGAGCTATACCACCTTTCCCCCATATGTGTGTATGGCGTGGTGCTTAGTTAAGCACAGAGACAGACACACTGTGTCATTCCATACATATGTCTATTACCAACAAATGGTACCTGTCGAAATATACGGGATTGGCACTGCGATGTTTTATATTGTTTGTTTGTACCATGTCGGTAACTAGTTCGCTACACTAACCAACAAAATGCACAATATAGTTCTTAGATATTTATGTACGTATATTTAGTGTGATATCGCAGCCTCCTGTACAATGGGTACCGCGTCTTTCCCGAGGGTAGAGGCGACCGGGGCGTGGGGCTGACTCTCTCACCCCCATCTAGTGCCGAAGGTCCTAGAAAAGAGTAGAGCTCTACCTCTACTCACCCTAAGGGCCTGCGTGGCCTATAAAAAGGGCGAAAACCTACCTATATTTAGTGTGATTTTATGGGATATATACACAAGGAACCACATTGTGCATTTTGTTGGTTGACTGTTGCGAATTGGTTACTCCGAAATGTTTCGGCTATTGAGAGTACCCATCCCCCGGGAGTGCATTTTGCAAAGGAAGTGTGGATGTTAGAATATATCGTCGTCGCTGTTAAACGGTAAATGTCATGCATGAAGCAACTTAGTTATAATATTGTATTTCCGTGGTGCAACAGCCCCCAGTGGGCCAGGCCCTCCTCATTTGAGGCTTCACGATCGCACCCAGACATGCCACAGTCGGTAGGACTCCTCTGGACAAGTGATCAGCCCGACCCAGAGAACTCTACCTGACAACACACAACACTAACAAGAGACAGACGTCCATGCCCACGGCGGGATTCGAACCCACATTCCCAGCAAGCGAGAGGCTGCAGACCCACACCTTAGACCGCGCGGCCACCGGGATCGACTATAATATTATTTGATATTAAGTAACTGAATGGATTGAATATTATTATACAGGCATATATTACTCATAGTGCACCTCTCTCCTATCACAATTGACGTATCCTGGTTGAACGAACACTCAGTACTCTGTCAGCTGGTTTCACTTGGAAAAATTAGCAACGAGTTTAATTGCATGTACATTGATCATTGTGAGAGGTTTTTGAGAGCTTCTAGGCTGGTAATGAGGTCCAGGTATGCACTAAGTGGGGCAGCTATGTGTATCTGCATGCCCGCCATTTTAAGCTTTATCGCAGCCCACGTGCCAGCCGCTCTTCACCACGTGTGAAATTGTCTAGGACTTTGGTCCATCTTGAAAACGTGCTGACAAACTGTATGCATCTTTGGAGTGTAATGCATTTCCTAGAATTAATGCAGCCTTTTTCGGCGTTCTTTAAGATACTCCGGATTGAGCAACGGTTGCAGTTGGAGTGGGGAATATATTTGCACACAAGAAACATGAAGTAGAACGAGATTGATTAATAATTTGTCGTGGAGCTTTGTGATTGTTACAGCCATCTGTGCTTATTTTGCTGCGGTTGTTAAATCTTGTTGTTATGCAGTGTTGGAATGCAGAAACACGAAGTGAATTAAAAAGTTTTAGTGATGTTCGAGGGAGAAGAATCTTTGCTGACATGGTTTGTTAGGATTTTAATATCGTACAGACCGTGCACTGTGGGCCCGGTAGCTCAGTCGGTATAGCGACTGACTACGGGCTGGACGGTCCGGGATCGAATCCCGATGGGGACGAGATTTTCCGCCCGTCCAGACCGGCCCT
>Ga0123357_10014587_pt1 | contig 10263 bp, 9 predicted proteins | sample TergutEmb28metaG_FD_89873 | JGI IMG/M metagenome (GOLD analysis project Ga0123357, IMG submission 89873) | Embiratermes neotenicus P4 segment gut microbial communities from Petit-Saut dam, French Guiana - Emb289 P4 | ecosystem: Host-associated > Arthropoda: Insects > Digestive system > Gut ... | reverse complement strand
CGGGAATAAATAACGTTATTTATATGGAACTTTATTCGGGACCAAAAATGGCGAATGGTAGATGCGGGAAAATGATCGATACGGGAACGATAGATCGAGGTTCTACTGTATTTATTCAACAAATACAGGTACTGAATATTTTAAACATGGTATATACTCTCGGTTTTTTCCTCTTCACAATGCAGTTTGTTTCATAAATCTAACATATTTGGTTCCTGTATTATTCACATTTTATATAGAGGGTGTGCTAAAATTAAAAAAATAATTCCAGCACCAAAGGGTTAATTATGCCTTTACTTCCTTTCAGTTGTATTTGTCAGACCCTGTAAATATGTCTCACTGATGTGTTAGTATTGGTCTTCAAGTTTTTCAGTTCTTGTACATCTGTAAGGCAGTGAAGGTCATAGACGTTTCTGATATGATACACAATATTTTGACCGTTCCTATCCCCCCACCTTACAAGCTACTTTGGATTCTAAATAATAAAAGATGAGCAAGACTTGCTGCAGCATTCCTTTTGTGTAAAGGGAGAAAATATTGGGCATTGGGTTGAGCAATTTTGGTTTTGGTACCTATTTTTTGGAGTATTATTCTAAAGATTTTGTATGATTCATTATATAAAGTTACAGAATTTGTGGTTTATGATTCTAATTTGACTCCATGTCTGTGACAGTGCCCACTAGAGAGGAAAGTTTCTTCTGAGCATGTCGCAGAACTCTGCGTGTATCCTAGATGGAGGATTGGCTGAACATACAGATTTTAATTGGGCTGAGTTCCTATTCCATAACTGCTATCATTTTGAGTTTTTAACTGCTTGAAATGTTGTGATGGTGATTTGTTGAAATCATAAAGTGAATGTAGTAGAACAGGGTGTACAGGGTGCACCAACCCTGGGCGGCCTGTTGCCTGGGTGACTAACTTTTGTTCAGAGCTGCTTAATTTATGTGGGTCTTCAGTATGGACCTTGAGCCATGTGGTGGCTGGAATTCTTAGGTTTCTACTAGATTTTTGGAATATTTGTGGACCTGTATTGAAGAACTATGGTCATGGATATTAGGGTCTATGCATTTGTGTAAATAACATTGTGTTAGCACACACATTTCTGTTTATTCTTAGACTTCAGGTGCATTGTAATTTTGTATTGTGTTCGTTATGTATTACACAGTTTTTCTGATGTAAAGAAATTGTGTATTGAATATTGATTAATGAGACATGCTAGTACTCGTTTCTGTGCAAGGATGCATGAAGGCTGCTGTTGATAGTAATGTGCCTTATCACTATATAGACTCCTGCTATCTTTCAGACTACACCAAATAATTGCAGTTTTTCTCGTAGCTATGTGTTGGCTCACCAATCCGAGCACGAAGAGGTCAGCAAGTGCCCAATACCCCAGCTCTTCCAACGTCAGCTGCAAGGGCAGTAGCTACTGCTCTGAACATTTTATTAGCTAATGGTCTTAAGTGGACCAGGCTACCACACACAATAATTCCAAAGTTCAAGTAAGTGTGTCTCAGAAGGTAGTGGAAGTTGATGTTAGTTGTTGACCTTTCTGTCCTTCAGCGATTTTACTACTTGCAATTTTTCTGCCTTAATTGCCATGTCAGCCTCTGTATTAGCCTCTGTTAGTTCCAGAAATTGCATTTTTGTTGTTTCTGTTGACCACAGTAGATAGAAGTGATAGTGATATTGTGCCAGTTACAGAATGAATGAGAAAGTATTTAAGTTGTTGGATATACAATACAGTAGATCAGTTTTTTTAAATAGATTTTGCTTGATAATGGTTGAAATGAGTAGAATAATCAAGTAAAAGCTTGATGTCTTTACAATTGATCATTTGTTGTATGTGACTACTGTTGCCTCTTAATTGTACGGTAGAGCATTTATTTTGTAACTGTTGTAATATTTGTCGTAGGTTGACATTCCTGATATGTTCTGTTGGATTTACATCTCCCATGTTGTTTGATGAAAAGAAGTATCCGTACCATTTGATGTTGCAGAAGTTTGTCCAGTTAGGAGGACAGAATGCCTTTTTTGAGTAAGTATTAATGAGGTGGTTTGTTATGGTTATTGTTATTGGCTGTTTGTACCTGACTGTTATAGATTTTTCAGTGTGCTTTCAAACTCTGTTGTAAGAAGATGCCACTGTCTATCAAAAGAAGTTTTTTGTACAACAAACTCACATGCATTTGATGCTCAGAGATTTGCCCCCATCTGAGCAACAAGGGTTGAGTTGCGAAAGGCAGTTTTCTTTAACTGTATTTCTGATTTTCTTTATTACCAGTACATTCCATTGGGCTCTGTCAAATGGATTAACTGTAAATGTTGAAGAGGGTCTTGAGCACCCAGATTTGACTGATGGAACTGGTGAGTTCCTGGATACATGGTTGCTGCTGCTTGAAAAGATGGTGAATCCAAAAGCAATTCTTGATTCACCACACACTATCACAGTAATGAAGCATGGCGCAATCTACAAACCTTTTGATCCATTGAAGTATCTAATGACAATTCATAAAGTAAGTGATCTGTTTAGTGTCTTGTAATATTTAAAGTTGTTCGTACTTGCTGTAGTGTCATGCAGTAGTTCAGCAAGTTGCATGGTCTCATGTTGAGACAGCATGATCTTAAAGTTTAGTTCATAATTCTTGTATTGTAAATGTAGGGAAATGTCAGCATATGTGTTATGTAACTGGGAAATGTTTGTTTACAGCTTGCCTTTGATGCAGTAATGTTAATGTGGGGCAAGAAACCTTTGAGCTCATATGGGGCACGCATATCGGAGTCAATGCTGGCCATCTTGCGACACATCCTTCGTGGAGAGAAAATCATGTCTGTGAGTTGATACATTTATTATCAAACCAAATTCTTCAGTCTCTAGATGGTGTACAAACCTTTTTAATCTTCTATTAATGACTCTGAGAGTTATCTGAGGCTCATTCAGTTGCTGTTTAACATTTGTGAAGGTCTTGAATGCCAATCAGCTTCTTGATTTAGTCTTTCTCTGACTTATCATCGGTAATAATCTTGCTGCACCATTAAGAATTGGGAGGTGTAACTAATTATTGACTGAATGTGTGCCTAGAATTAGAAACACTTAACCCTTTGACGCCTAAGGACCCCTATAGTGGTCGTACTGTACCGCTAACCTCTAAATGTTGCATTTTATATATTTATTCAACAAATACAGGTACTGAATATTTTAAACACGGTACATACTCTCCGTTTTTTTCTCTTCAAAATGCAGTTTGTTTCATAATTCTAACATATTTGGTTTCTGTATTATTCACATTTTATATACAGGGTGTGCTAAAATTTAAAAAAATAATTCTGGCGCCAGAAGGTTAATTATTAGGCAGTACCTCACTGACTTGACATCGCCTCCCCATCCACCCACAGTATGTGCAACCCTTGCTTTTATGTATGCTGGTAAATGTGATTAAATGGACTTTCATATATGTCATGAAATTCTGGTTGCTGAAACAGACCTTGCCTTATTTCTGCAAGTGGGTGACCCATGCTATATAATGCCACTTTATTTTTGAGTCCGAGATTTTGCTGAATTGCTGCTGTTGTGTTGACCACTGCCTACAGAGCCCTCTTGTTCACTTTTTTCTGTTACTCTGACTGCTGTGAATAATTTTGACTTGAGTAAAATGGGGGCTACATATGTGTTTCTGATTTTGCAGGAACGACTTAGCAAAGAGAAAGAGAGTGTTCTTGTCCAAGGAGGAACGGAAGCAAGTAATAGTTCTAGTGGCAACTCCAGCACAGGCCCCACCCCTCTTTCGAGTGGCACCAATGCTGCAGTAGTACAGCGTCGACCACAAGCTGACAGTTTTGAGCCAGATGTTAATGAGGCATGGCTTTTGCAGCTAATGGACATGGGTTTCAGTAGAGAGCACTGTGTGGAGGCACTGCTCCATGCACCTAATGTTGAACAAGCGACTGATTATCTACTTAGCAATCCATCACCATTTGCTTGTACAACACAGGTAGGTGTGATGTGCTCATCCTAGTTGCCTTACAATGAAGATTGTCCATATGTCGTTGTTTTTACAGCTGTGAATGTGCATTAGGAAAGTATACAATAGGTGTGTTTACTTTTTCATTTTGTTGGTTAATTCAAATCATATTTTTATTAGTTGAGTTGAATTGTACAGAAAGCATGCTAATTTGATGTTAGTAGAAAATAATGTTGACTCACTTAACTTCATATGGGATTTGGCATACATGCATTACTGTGTTGAAGAGTAAACCAAAGAATATGACATTATTTGTCATTTTCAAAATTTGTGCCTTGAACAAAAAAATAAAGAATTAGTTAAACTTAGTCTTGGTAATTAACTTCTGTTAGAATTGACAGAATAGATTTGACACGAAGAAGATGAAAACAGTTTATGTAAATTGATAGTAAAATCTCTTCACACATTTGCAGGCTGTGTCCATGGATCTTGACTTAACCGAGGAAGACCAAATGTTACGAGCAATAGCAATGTCTCTGGGAGAGAAAATAATGGGCGATTGTGATCGCAAGGATGCCGCAAAGCAAAAACAAACAAAAGAGGTATGTTTTTCAAACTTGTTTCTAGCAGCATGTGTCTTGTTGTGTATCATACATAAGGAGATATAATGCTGATGGTGTTCATTTTGTTCCACAGGAATCAGACACACATGTTCTCAGCAAAGAAGCCATTGACAAATTCACGATGGTAGCCTTACCAGCATGCCTGAATCTTGTAGACACCTTGCCAGAAACGGTCTATCGAGTGTGTGACCTGCTGATGACCATCACAAAACGTAACGGTGAGGTGTGGCGGGATGAAATGTTGGATACTCTAGTGGCAGATGTAAGTGGCTTTGTGATAACAGTAAAACAAATGTTGTTCAGTTATGCTGAACAACAGCATATAAAAAAATCAATGTGACTATTGCTGACAATTTGTAAACAGTATGAATCTCGAGGTTATAGCGAGAGGAAGTTCTAGTATAACTGGAAATTTACCTCTGAAGTGAGCGTATTGTTTGGCTTTGTTTGCCAGTACTGACACATTCATTGATTTTTGTATTCAGAGAAAGTTACATGTGTCTCACTTGACCAGGTAAGCAGGTTGGAGGATTGTGAAGAAAGGAATGGTTTTGGCTATGCTTGTGTGTGCCACAGAGTGGACTTGGGGTGCCTACCTCCTCTTCCAAACCACTCAGTTCATCTCACCCCCTGTCTTAAGTTGAGGGAGAAATGTACTTCATTGTTATTTATGACTGTTGATATGACTGTCACCGTGCTGAATATATGGTAATGGACATTAACACTAAATATTATAAGTAGTGTCATTAAAGTAAAATGATGTGATTTGACTGGGGAAGTTTATGGTGGACCAGATTCATGTCATGTCTTAGGAGGACAGAGCAGTTTGCTTCAGTGTAAGTTATAATTTCTTTTCATTGAATTTGATAAAATGTAATGAATTTAATAACAAATGCAGTTAATTTTAATAGAATGAAATTTTATGATTTGTCCTGGCATATTCAAAGTGGGTAATCCAGAGTGCCATTGTAAGGGGGAAGTTGTGCAAGGGGGAGGTAGGTGCTGGCAGATGAGCTAGAGAGAATGTGTTCATTATTCCTGTGTGCCAAATTAATGTACAGTACGGGAGCAAAACTGTGTGTTCATAGCCTATTAGAAGCAAATGGCAGAGTGTCAAGGTTATCAGAGAGGTAGGATGGGTAGCAGGTAAGGAGTCATAGACCATCTAAACAGTAAGCACTTCAGCTCTCATGCTGTGTTTAGCCTGTCAGCTGAGATTAGTGCTTAATATTTTTGGTTTCCATAGTATGTTCATTTATTTTCCTTCTGCCAGCATGCTAGTGATGCAGGGTAGGTGAAGTTTGTGATTTGTAAGTACTTATATTTCTTCTGATTACATTTTCTAGGTTTTCAAATTATCAGCCAGAATTTACACCTCACATTTTTGGACCATGCGTATTTTATTGCAGATTTCTGATAAAACCAAATACCTGTTGGAGGCTATGCAGGCGGGAGAAAGCCCGAGCCAGGTTGTGTCTGAATTGATGAATTCAAATGCGGCTGTGAAGATTACTGGACGGATTCACCTGTTTACTCTGCTGTTTGAGGTATGCAAGAATATGCTTTAGTTTCTCTTTCTTACCTTACTTGTAATGCCTGACGCCGGTTCTTTTCTGGAACCGTTTCTGATTTCGATCTTGCTGATTGTTTTGTCTAACCTCTTAACATCTGCATCGTACAAACAGGAATGCTTTAAGCTGATTGATAGGAAGTGATTGGCATGAAAACACACGTATATTAATGTAACTAATGACATACACTTCGTGTAATACTGTTCGAGTTACGTTTGTTCTCCCATTTCAAATTAATTCTGTTCTTACCAGATAAGAAGATATATTTTCTTGCAGTATTTATTCTGTTTGTGATTTACATTCTTTACTTTTTTTGATTGTAACTCATAGTTGTTATAATACTTTCGTATGTTTCCACTTCTTGTATCTAAGTGGAGTTTATGTGTGTTTCTTGTGAGTTTATGAAATTATGAACAGTAAATTCAAATGTACAGCCTTCCCAGATTCACTTCACAAGTTTGCTGTTTGTGTCAAATCATTTGATTATTTAAACAATTGATGTACAGTGAAAAATTATTGTTGAGTCATACTCTCAGGCATGAGATAAGACAAAGAAACATTGTTTTTCCATGCTAGTATTTTTGTTACTGTAATTTTATTCTAGTATGGTACAAGTTTGTCCATTATGGTTCAGGCATTTTGTGCGTTCGACACTTATATTAACCCTTTGATGCCTAACGACGACTAGTGGTCGCACTGCACCGCTAACCTCTAAACGTTGCATTTTATATATTTATTCAACAAATATAGGTACTGAATATTTTAAACATGGTATATACTCTCCGTTTTCCCCCCTTCAAAATGCAGTTTGTTTCATAATTCTAACATATTTGGTTCCTGTATTATTCACATTTTATATACAGGGTGTGCTAAAATTTAAAAAAATAATTCCGGCGCCAAAAGGTTAATACAGTCATCACCATATCTCTGTGTGTGTGTGTGTGTGTGGGGGGGGGGGAAGAGAGACTTGTTCCAATTTTGGGGAAAAATGGACAAAAATAATTCGCTTTGTGTGAAGACCTATGGAGTCGAGGGCTCCAGAAGTGTTGTAACCAAAGACCGTGAAATTGATGATGACAGAAGGTTCTGTGCACAAATTGCTGGTATCTGTTCTAATAATTGAGCTAGACCTTGTTTTCAGTGAGTTATGAGTTGAGAATGAAGAAGCAGTTCATGACTTAAGTTCAACATTTGGCACAGAATGTGTTTTTGTGGGGTGCAGAAATTCACTTCGTGTAAATAGTACTCTCTTATGCGTTCCGTAATTGTCTTATTTTGGTAACTCGTGTAGTCTTTTCACATTGAAGTTGTGCCAGATTTCTGTACATTTCCCATCATGTTTTCTGTGCTGTATATAAAAGGTGTGAGTAAAGTTATCACTGCTTCCAACTACCAGGCCATAAAGTCATATAGGAGGTGTGGAAGTAAAATTCCATGTATTGACCTCAGTTATATGTAGAAGTATTGAAAAAGATGGGGTGAAAGCTTGCAGATAAATATGTCACTTTACATTATATGATGGAATGTGATCTCAGCAGACAATGGAACATCCTATCATAAGTGATTCCATTCCTTACTTTTTGCATTTCTGCCAGCTGTGACACTTAACTTATGTTTCATGGTTTTGCTGTTGTGACAACTTCCAAACTGTGTGTGTGTGTGTGTGTGTGTCTGGAAATCCTGTGCTTTCTAAATGTTGAATTTTGTTTCTTGACCTGTTCCTCCTATCTCGAACAAGGTCTTTCAGGAGATGCGTGTGCCTTGTGCCCAAGTGGTTCAGAGATCCAAGATTCTGCCATCACTAGTGCAGCTGTTGGTACAAGGACAAGAAGCACTGACAGCTTGTGGTGAGGTGGTGACACCCAAATGGCTGGCACCTCTGTTGTTGTTGATTGACTTGCTGGAGAAAGTAGCAATGTGCACACAGAGGCGAGACAAGATGTACAAGGTGAGTGGTCTTAAAATTTTTTACACTGGAAGCATATGTTGTGTAAATATATATATATATATGTGTGTGTGTGTGTGTGTGTGTGTGTGTGTGTGTGAGGGCATTGTCATTTTGTATAGAAGTATTATTACGGACCTTATAATGTGGCTGGGAGGAGCCCTTCTGTCAGCCTGTAACTCCCATTTTAAAATGAGGTAGTTCTTATGCAGGCAGAAATAGGCACAGCAGCTGATGTGTCTGCAATCCTCACCTTCTAATGCTGATGCAAAGACACCTGGGTGAGGCAGAGTGTCAGTTTATCAAGAGGCCCATCTTTTCTTATCAGACATCTTACCAGTCAGCTGGATGACATGATAATGACTGGTCACACAGGTTTGCCTATTCTTGAACTGTATGTTTTTGCTCGTGCTGGTATTATCCATTGTATTTCACACTCTTTTAAAACTTATTATTTCAAATAAAAAGTACATGCTTAAGAATAAATCCACCTACCCATTTTGCAAATATAAGAAATTCCAACTATTTTTGTGAAGCTTAGTTGGTCATTTTTGTTTTGTTTATTTTTCACTGTAGGTTTCTTTTTCTAAATGTATTCTCTACAAATGGCTTCTGTTGTAAGTGGTGACCCTGTGTTATGAAATTTGTGGCTGAGTGTACATACCATATTTCCTCAGATGTTCTTTAGGTTACAGTCTTAAAATGATGTGTAGGTGTCCTGGTAGTGCTGGCTTATCTGGGTGCTGATGGGATTGATTTTATATGCATTCAGTGGGAGAGGAAAGGAATGCATACAGACATTCATTTCTCTGGTTGTTGCAATATGGGACCAGAGACAGATGTCCTTCATTCTGCTGTAAGGATTTCTTGTTGACTTTTTGAATTGTAGGTTCACACATATGTTTGTCTTGAACTCAAGAGTTCAGAACATTACTGACCAAAATTTCACTCAGTGGACTGACATTACATACTGTCAGTCTACTGTACCTGTAGTCCACAGGTATACAGGGGGTCCAAGTTTTTTACAACAGAGGCACACCACATCAATAAAGACCCTTCCCCTCTTAGTGTGTTAGACTGCAAGACAAGGAAGATGAGCCTCATCCACGAACCAACTAAGAAGACTGAACTTGACTACGCAGACACTGCCTTATGCAGTGTAAGAGTTCAGTGCCGTATGTATTCGCCAAAACAAAGAAAGAATGAAATTCAAGTGTTGAGAATGCAACACAGGGTTGTGTGCTACTCTGTGTTTTGAGGTATGTTGCACCAATCTGCAGTTCTGAGGATCAACTGACACTAAAATGGAAAAGCAGAACTTAAAGACATTCATAGATATTACCATAGTAACTATTGAACTGATATTTTTCAGTAGCATTTTCTTCATGAAATAATGGGGGGTGAAGGGGTGTGGATTTTGCAGATGGGGCTTAATGAAGTAAGAGATGCCTGTTAGAAGGGCGTTTATATGTGTGTATTTGCTTCACTTGCCAGTACAAGGTAAAAATTACAACAACTGCCTGGAGGCATCTGTGAATAATTTTTGACTTCTGGGAAAATCATAAGGCTGTCAGTAAGAAAAATTAAACTTCATAAATGATAATTTTAATTAGTATTAAATTTCTTACAATCTTATTTCTATACAGTTCTTTTAGATACATACTGTGAAAAAGAGATTTGTGATTATAAATGCAGAGAATTTTAAAAACAACATGGTGTTGTGGGACTTTGTTTTCCCATTTGAATGTTGAGGTCATTTAATTGCTAGAACAGTGTTGTGCTGTTTGGCCATGAAGCGTTAAATTTGGTTCTCTGTGTTTTTCTCTTTTGAGTAGTTAGAAAGTGTATGTTACTGGTATTAGAGTAAACTGAAATATTTTTGACGTTCATAGGGCCATGCATCATAATATATTTCTATAGTGAATCCAACAAGATGCAACAGTATTTCAGTTTATTTTATTTTTGAATAACGCTACGTGTTTCGGACGGTCTTTCCATCCATCATCAGGAGTTCAAGACTGTATATACAGCAACAGGTACATGTCAAACAGAACTGCTGACTGCTTGCTAGTGAGCCCTCGGGTCGCTTTTCCCAACGGGAAACCGATACAGATCTTTGGTTCCGAGGACTGGCACACATCAGCCGCACAATCCCCCTGAACAGG
>Ga0123357_10014586_pt1 | contig 10263 bp, 9 predicted proteins | sample TergutEmb28metaG_FD_89873 | JGI IMG/M metagenome (GOLD analysis project Ga0123357, IMG submission 89873) | Embiratermes neotenicus P4 segment gut microbial communities from Petit-Saut dam, French Guiana - Emb289 P4 | ecosystem: Host-associated > Arthropoda: Insects > Digestive system > Gut ... | reverse complement strand
TAGTTGAGTAAAGACAGACCAACTTGATGCCACTTGCTTTATTATTTCTTTATTTAATGCTCAACATGTTTCGGATGTTAATACATCCATCCTCAGGAGCTTGCGACTTATTTGTTGAGTTATTTCACTGGTTGTATTGATCTGGTTCGATGTGTGTTGGTGTTACGTTGCGGTTTGGCTGTGGTAGTGCTTCAGCCTGCATTCGGATACCACACCAACTATTTAGTTCAGAAATACAAGATGAAACAGAATTTTAAAACATCATCACAGCAGCTGACTGGATGTTACTGGTAACAAGGAATTGGGCAAGGAGGGGGTGAAAAGTAAAAGGGAATTCATCTGTGGACACATTCAGTGGCCCAACAGATCACAAAAATGCAGTATCAGCACATTCCCTGATAACCTCACTGGAAACAACTAAGACGCTCCTCTGCACAGAGTCCTTCTCGAGAAGCTGAAAGCCACTGATGTGGTTAAGCAATTGTCTGCCATTTATGGAAACTGAACATTCCATAGTATGTTCACAACACCTGCCACTGGACCCTTTCCTCAACTGAAAGGTCAGGTATTAAAAGACTGAAACATCTCATTCCCCATCACACACAACTATGCAAAATTCCTTCAAAATCATCAACAAACCTTCAATGTGAAGACAAAGTTCTCTGTTAGCTGGAAGTAAGAGTTGCCATCCGCCTGCTTGACAATGGAGCGGCACCCAGAATTAGAGGGGCAGTGAGGTACAGGCAGCTGAGCTTCATAGAACTGACCATTATGCACTAGCACTTCCATGTCAAAATCTGCAGCACCAAGAAATAAAGTTGTTATATACAACTTAGTACCATCACAATACACACTGATTTTAAGTTCATTTTAAGTACATTTTAGTAAATCTCTAAAATGTTGTGAACAATACTGACAAAAATTTTGATAAACCTGATTCTCCAAAAAATACGCAAGGATAGATACTAAATAACTAATCCATGCATCACAGTCCTTCTTCAGAAGATAACAGTTCCTACGCTGGTCAAAAAATTCTGTATGGAACACAGAGGTTCATCACCACATTCGCAAGACCCTGTCACTTGTCCCTGTCAGGAGCCAAACCAATTCAGGTTTTCCTAGTGGTCTCTTTTCCTCAGGCTTCCCAGTCCAAACACTGCAAGCACCTCTTCTTTCCCCTATATGTGCCACATGCCCAGCACTCTCATTCTTCTTCAGTTGATCAATCTGCACTCTATTTTCAAACACCCTTAGCCTTTGTTCCACCCTCAACGTGGGTTGAATAAACCCAACAAGATACAACAGTAAGCAGATATTTATTTACTGCTAAATTACTCTACATGTTTTGGGCGTCCATTGCGCCCATCATCAGGAGTACATAAAACTGTAGTTGCAGCCTCTGGTACAGATCATACTATCTGGGGAGCCAGCTTCTTCAAACGTGACCAAATAAGGACGCTTTGGATTTATTCAATCTAGAATTATGATGCACAGAAATTACTTACTTACTTACTTACTTACTTACTTACTTACTTACTTACTTACTTACTTACTCCATGGTGCAGAGTCCTTCTTAAGAAGCTAACTGGTTTGCAGCTAGTTAAGAAATTCCCCACATTTCACAGAACCCGAAGGTTCATTACCGCACTCACAAGCGTCCGCCACCTGTCCCTATCCTGGGCCAGCCCAATCCAGTCCATATGCCCACATCCCACCTCCTGCAGATCCATCCTCATATTATCCACCCATCTATGCCTAGGTCTCCCCAGTGGTCTCCTTCCCTCTGGTTTCCCCAGCAAGACCCTATACACCCCCCTCTCCTCACCCATACGTGCCACATGCTCAGCCCATCTCATTCTTGTCGATTTTATCACCCAATGCACAAAACTACAAATATAAAAACTGTAGTTGCAGCCTCTGTTGCAGATCATACTATCTGGGAAGCAAGCTTCTTCAAACTTGACAAAATAAGGACGTTTTTAATCTATTCAACCTAGAATGATGATGCACTGAACCACAAATATAAAAAAAAAAAGTAATTGTTTGTTACTGCTCCTATATGTGAGCTGTACAATTGATAGAGAAGAATTCCATTTGGATTATCCCCTTCATGTGCTGGTGCAGGGTCACTTGGGTTCTACTCTGTTTTCTGGATTCAACAAAGCTGCAGAAATTTATGAGGTAGGAGAAAAGCAGTCACAATGGTTTATGTACATTCTTAGAGGCATTTTTGGATATCGTCCTCAAATCTGTCTGCTTCACTGATGTAGCTGTTTACTTGTAGCAAGCAAAACTCCCAGTATTGGGACTACCATGCTCAAGTGCTGGATTATCAGGATTTCCAAATTATTGGACAGTGGATTAAAGGAACTTTTCTGTAAGTTCCTGCACACACAATTAGTTTTGGCAAGCACAAGGAATTTCCTTGATCACTGTTTTGAGCATTGCAGTTGTCACTAGATGACCCAGCAGACACAGAATCACTACACAATGAAACTGCAACGCTTGAAGTGACAAGAAAAGAAAGACCCTGTTGCAGCAGTGGCTCGCCTGTAAGGGCTGCAGTGCACCCTTAGGCACAAACCACCCCTACCCTCTAACGAAGAGGTTTTGTAGACTGGGGACAACAAAACCCGGACATGATTTACTCAGTGTCGAACACTTGGTTCCACAACCAGCCTGTTACTTAACTGAAGCAGAAAGACAGTTGGATGGACGGACAGACACATGGAACTCAGTAAAATGGTTCTAAAGAAGGAAAAGAACTGAACCCTAAAAACATGGAAGGTGGATACATGGACAGACACACTGACATTAGCAAAATGTTTCCCAAGAGGAACAGAACTGAATGACACAAATGGAAGGCTTAAGTATGCCTTCTTACTTACCTGGGTGGTTAGGTTGGTAATAGTGCACAACAAACACATACTGTCCAGGGTGGGGCACCTTCCCACTGACATCAACCATTGAGTCCGTCTGGTCTAAGTACACAAGCCCTGTACTGTTGTCATATACCCCTGGCAACACCTTGGCCAGCTGCTGCTCATTCCCATACTCAAACTCGACCTGCACCAAAAAGAAATGCGATATATAATGACCGTGCCAATAAACTTACAGCAAGACCAACAGGCAGAAAATGATCTGATGTTTTGGATTATGACACAATGTAGCCTGGAAAGTGCATACTCTTTCAGAGTAACAGACAACCTCAAAGGGATAATTTAATTACACACACCAACACATGCACACATATATATTATTTAAGAAGTCTAAAATTTACATTAAAACATTTAAATGCTCCTACATGTTTCGATCACACGATCATCTTCAGGGAGCATATATTGTTGCTTGCTAAAGTTATAATTTAAAACATTCAGTGAATTACTGCGTTATGTTAACTTTGGTGGTGTGGCAGCATGTTGTGTTTTTGCGTGTGAGTCATATGCTGTTTAGAATGAGCCTGGTTATGGTTGTGCATTGTATGCTGTGCAGTGTGAGACTGGTTCTTTGTGTATGAGTCGTACGCTGTTTGGAATGAGCCTGGTTATGGTTGTGTGTCGTATGCTGTGCAGCGTGAGGCTGGTTCTTTGTGTGTGAGTCATATGCTGTTTAGAATGAGCCTGGATATGGGTGTGCGTCGTATGCTGTGTGGAATGAGTCTCACGCTGCACAGAATATGACGCACAACTATAACCAGCCAAGCTCACGCTGCACAGCATAGGACGCACAACCATAACTAGGCTCATTCTAAACAGCGTACGACTCACACACAACACACGATATGCTGCCACAGCACCAAGTTAACATAATGAAGTAATTCACTGAATGTTTTAAATTATAACTTTAGCAAGGAACAGTAAATGCTCCGTGAGGGTGAGCGTGTGATAGAAACATGTAGGAGTGTTAAATGTTTTAATGCAAATGTTAGGCTTCTTAAATAATATATATGAGGGAGAATCAAGAAGTAAAGGCAAAATATATTTAACGGCTTTAATAGAAGTAACTGTGAGCAATTTTACATATCATTTTTCTACATGGTCCCCTTGCAACACAATGCATTTGTTATATCATCCAACTAGTTTCTGTATTCCTGCGGGGAAGATTTTCGGCTGCACGATGTTGATGGCCGACCAAAACGACCATCATCAGTAACACGTGTTTGACCCGATTTAAACCTTTCCACCCACTCATAAACCTTTCGTTGACTTATGGTGCTCTGTCCATACTCAGCCAATATGCGATGGTGAATTTCCACAGGTTTCATTCCTTCAGCCCAAAGAAACCGCACTATGCCACATTGTTCTTCGATGGTGCAATCTTGCAAAGGAGTGTCCATGTTTTCACCCTCGTTGATGCCACTTGACTGAAGGCAGACCACTGTACTGCACGTGGCTGAACTGTTCAACAAGCACTGTCAATACTGCGCAATGCGGCAGCTCCTCCCTGTCCCGGTTATTGCGTAATTTAAAAACTGCCTTTACTTTTTGATTCACCCTCGTATAAGTGCATGTGCTGGTGTTTGTAATTAAATACTCTAAGTAATGCTCGGTGAAACGATAAAAATAAAAAAAAACCTCAATGGGAATTTTGAGGCTTTCACAGTTGTATTATTCAGAGTTCCAGTCTTACGGGATGTGATGCTGCATCACTTGGCAAATGGTTCACCACATTTTGAATCAATACTGGGAGCCATTCGCCTGACACATCATCACATCCCAGATGACCAAAATACTCATGCCGCCTGCAGTACACCCTTAAGATGGAAGCAGACCATTATTCTGAACTGCCGGTACACATTTACCAAACTACATACCATTGAATCCTGGAACAATGCAGTGGTAATCTTAGTAATTAACCAAATTAATGCACAAATTCTTGTTTTATAATAAGTTTATTATATGCCTCTACATGTTTCGAGCACCATGTGCTCATCATCATCAGGTCAAAATTGTATTATACAGTATCTGGTATCGTCACACCTGTAGGTGGTCATCCGGTGCATAGGTTGAGAGGGGACTGGTCTTCTCTCAACCTGTGCACCGGACGGCCACCTACAGGTGTGACGATACCAGATGCTGTATAATACAATTTTGACCTGATAATGATGAGCACATGATGCTCGAAACATGTAGAGGCATATAATAAACTTATTATAAAACAAGAATTTTTGCATTACGTTGGCTAATTACTAAGATTATACTGAGATGCACAGTCAGCAAAACATGAAATGATGAACACATAGTGCTCGAAATATATAGAGGCATATAATAAACTTATTATAAAACAAGAATTTGTGCATTAAGTTGGCTAATTACTAATATTATACTGAGATGCACGGTCAGCAAAGCATTAAAAAAAATGCAGTCTTAGTATTTACCATCATAAAACTCAAATTTCATACAAGATACAAATAGTTGTTCAAACCTTCTTTGAGTCAGGCGGAGTCAAAAACGAAGCCTGTATGCACTTCCCGTCCTTCCTGATGCATGCAGGCTTTGGCTGCTGGTAATTGAGGGACCACTGATCATATGGGATAGCCACCAGAGACTCAATGCCCACATCGGAGTTGTTTTCTCCCTGGAATATAACACTAATGTCAATGACAGCAATATAACGAGACAAAGAATACGAGATAAAATAGAAAGTATATTCATCTCGCAGGCATACATGTCAGACATGAGGAAACAACAGTCAAGTTGCATTTTCTGTAGATTCGACAATTAATGTAAAGTAAATAGACACAGCACAATTTTAATAACTGGATAAATGCAATTTTTTAGATAGGTAATGTAAATAGACATCGTATATTTTTAACAATTTTAACAACCGATAAACGTAGCATTGTAGATACAAAAACTAATCAGCAATTTATACGATATTATGACTAGATAGACTCAGCAAACATAAATATAAAGAGCCATAGTACCTTTTTAATAAGTTTAACAACTGGATAAACACAACCTCTACATGACATAACATGTTTACAGTAAGTAACATTCAGTAATCACAACGGAAAAATTCACACATAAATTTTACTACAGGGTGCGGCAGAAAAACCTGACGGTTTTTATGTCCCGTTATTTTGGCAATCGTGTGGGGTGGGGTAATGCAACCAAGGTCAGTGGCTAGCTGGTTTCATGCCATTTCCGTAGCCATGGAGCAGTGGACGGTGCAACATCGTGCTTTCATTGTTGAAGCTTATTTCAAGAATGGCGATTCAGCCAGTACAACACGATTATTTCTCAGACCCTTCAACATTCCTCGTCATGGCCATGTTACCTGTCATAACACCATAAAAGAATGGGTACAGAACTTTCGGGAAAATGCTTGGGCCTTAAAAAGGAAACCCCGAGGCAGAATACCTACCGTACAAACACCAGAAAATGTTGATAAGTTAAGGATGGCTACAGTGAAGAGTGCAAGGCATTCAGTGAGGAGGCATTGCGCTGCCATAGGACTACCTGATCGCAGTGTGTGAAGAATTTTGCACAAGGATCTTAATTTTCATCCGTACAAAATTGCGATTGTTCAAGAATTAAGCGATCACGATATGGCCAACCGCAGGATTTCTTCTGAGCAACTTCTCAAAATGCTGAATGATGACGGTGTTATCAACACTGTCCTAATGACTGATGAAGCACATTTCCACTTGTCAGGTTATGTGAACAAACAAGATTATCACTACTGGGCACCTGAAAATCTACAAGAGCTCATCAGCGTCCTCTCCACAGCAAAAGATTGACTGTCTGCTGTGGGATCGCATCATTTGGAGTTCTTGGCCCTTACTTCTTTGAAGACAATGAAAGTGCAGCCGTTACTGTGACATCTGAGCGCTATGTAGAAATGCTACACAACTTCTGTGAACCTGAGTTACGTCGTCGTTGGATCGATCTCTCATCAGTATGGTTTCAGTAAGATGGAGCAACAGCCCACACAGCAAGGGCATCGATGAGTGTTCTGCGGGAAATGTTTCCACAACACGTCATTTCCCGTGGTGGCAATGTTCCATTGCTGGCACTTTCGCCTGATCTCTCCGCCTGTGGTTACTTTTTATGGGGGTATCTCAAAAGCAAAGTTTTTATCTCTAAGCCTAGAACCACAGCGGAATTAAAGCAAAGAATAAAGGAAGAAATCGCAGCGATCTCGGAGCAGATGACTCATCGGGTGATGGAAAATCTTGGAGTAAGACTGAAGCAGTGTTTGAGAAATGGTGGGAGACATCTGAGTGACATACTTTTCAAAACTTAAAATGGCATGTACTGAGTTTTCCAGTGATAACAACGTTTACATAAAAAGGTGAAACCTCGTTGTGTTATTTCATTTTGAAAACCATCAGATTTTTCTACCGCACCCTGTATTATGTGAATTGTATTTTAGTAATTTTAGACCACGCACTTGTTTCAGTGTGATGATACCAGATGCTATATAATACAATTTTGACCTCCTGATGATGAGCACATAGTGCTCGAAACATGTAGAGGCATATAATAAACTTACTATAAAACAAGATTTTATGCATAAAGTTGGTTAATTACTAGGATTATGAGGAAAATTCAATGTATTTGGACTTACCTTAAGCACTGGGTTGATAAAATTGCTGTCAAATTTGAATACAGCAATGCGGCCTTGCCTGTCTGTCACCGCCTGTCTACAGAGCGATGTGTAAGGGCAAGCGAACAGAGTCGCACGGCCTCTATCTCTGCCCCGCTGTGTCCGTGTTTCTATATGCACTGTAGTAGCCGAGCGGTTGTTACCAACGGGCGTCAGGTAATTAAGGAGAAGAACATGGCGTCCTGGCTTGGAAACCCGCAAGTCAAGGTAAATCTCAGGCTGATCTTTGTTCAGTAATGGAAGGTCACTTGTGTTCAGTTCTTGTAAATGCTGTAATCGTAATAACAGTAACAAGTTCCATTTCAGTTCACATTTTAGAACATTTCATGTCATCATCATCATCATTCTGGTCCCAGCAGTCTCTGTCCTTATTTCCTTGTTCCAGATGGTGTGTAATTCTTTAATAACCTTTATCATATGGAACTTTAAATCAGTCTTTGTGCTCATTGTACGAAGTTTTCTCTGTGATGGCCCTTTAAATAGTTGGGCGTGTTTGACAATAAACGTTTATATATTTTGAATCAAAGATAATGAAATAATACAATAATCTGCATTGTGTTGGGAATAAATCAGAGATACTTCTGTTCAAAAAAAGTCAGTAGAAATATTTAGTGCCTAAATGCAGGAAGTTAATTTAAAAAAATGTATAATTTTCAATTTATTTTACTGACATTTCTGTTTTGGGCCCCAAATTTTGCATAGGAAATTCCAGCTTCAGGATTTGTGGATTTGTGCCTTGGCGTGATGGTGTTAGACACTTCATCTTACTTCACACACACAAATCATACTTTCTCAACACTTCATAAACAACTTTTCTCTTCACACCACTTGCTATTCACATGTGACACCGTTATGAACCAAGAAAGACCTACATTTGTTGAGTTTTGTTCCAGTATACCGACATGTTTTATCATTTCCTGTATGTTTTTCATGATGGGGAATCGAGAATTTCTACATGATATTTCCTTACTCCGTCAAGGAAAGAGTAACTAAAACAGAGATGTTTCAGCGGTTGTCTAAAAATGCATAAAATTCTATTGCCTAAATAAAAGATGCAGTTGCTCAATGTCCCTGCTTATTCACTCTTGCTGTGCCAAACCAGTTCAGATATCCAGTTGGGGGACAGGAACCCAGGTCTCTTACACATAGTCATCGCAGACTGCTGACTTAGAAAAGAATATTCATTCCGGCTTATTATTAGGAAGTTGGAACAAGTGGTAACACATTGAAATGCCACATTATTTCAGCTGGTTTTATGGCTCGAATATTTACAGACCAGTCTGTTTATTTCTATATATCAAACTGCAGTTGGAATTATAAGCCCAGTGGAGTTTGCGAATGAGGCTTCTCACATACAGTGTAAGTTATTGTAGAGTCATGACCTCACACTGCAGCAAGTAATTACCTATATTTATTTGTGTGGGCGAATTTGTGTGTCCTGTTTATCTTATTTTTTAAACTGTCCTTGACCGTACACATAATGTGTGTCTCTGTTGTGACTATAGAAGGGACAGGGTCATATTTCAGTCACCAATTGACATAATTCTTTAGTTCAGAGTGGAGAACACAGCAAGAAAACTGTTATATGAAGCACACCGTCACAAACAGAATTCCTCTAACAGCAACGCTAGTCAGAGTGAATGAAGATTCGGATTGGAATTCATCGATCAAGTACTTCGAATGGAGCAGCATGGCTAAATGTTTCTTCAGAAGGAAATGAAAGGGGTCAGTTACTTAGCATAAAAACAAACATACAGAAGTTTTGAAGATTACAGGCTGCTTAGAAATTTGGTATTCATGAGGTACTTATGTACGTAATTGGGTAAAGTGGCCAGAGCGTGAATCTGACCACAAACCACTATAAAATATGGAGATAATGAGTGGGGCTATAATGCTAAGCCTCTACATGAGTGTATGGGGCATTTAAATAGCCGGCGATTTGGTTAGTTTGTAAGATGCTGATTTAAAAGGATTCAGTGCATTCGTCAGATAAAGGTTAATTTTAGTATTCTGGCTGCTTGTGTTTATCAACAAGCAAACATAGGGTCATTACTTTACCTGACAACTATCAGTTGCCACTTCTGGTTGGCACATTTATCATGTTACCGAAGCCCAATCAGTTAATCATAAACAAACGCAGTACAGTAATGGCAGAAAGCAACAGATTATAACTGTCAGATAAAATGAAGAACCCTGCATTTTCCATTCAGTGATGTAGAGACAAAATGAGTCAAATAAATACATTATTGTCTAATCATCTAAATTTGTCATCTTATACGCCAAAAGAATATAGTTTAGTGACACTTCTCTTTCAGTAGCCTAAAATTTTGACCAGGAAAGATACCCCAATAGACAATGAGAAGAAAGTGAATACAACTGAAATAACCCCGTTGAGATAGGCTATGAGAATCAGAGGTCAATGGAACTGATTGAGGGGTGTGTTAAATGGTGGGCTTCAGGTACTGTGGTGTGTTAAATGGTGGGCTTCAGGTAATGTAGTGTGTTAAATGGTGGGCTTCAGGTACTGCGGTGTGTTAAATGGTGGGCTTCAGGTACTGTGGTGTGTTAAATGGTGGGCTTCAGGTACTGTAGTGTGTTAAATGGTGGGCTTCAGGTACTGCGGTGTGTTAAATGGTGGGCTACAGGTACTGC
>Ga0123357_10014584_pt1 | contig 10264 bp, 6 predicted proteins | sample TergutEmb28metaG_FD_89873 | JGI IMG/M metagenome (GOLD analysis project Ga0123357, IMG submission 89873) | Embiratermes neotenicus P4 segment gut microbial communities from Petit-Saut dam, French Guiana - Emb289 P4 | ecosystem: Host-associated > Arthropoda: Insects > Digestive system > Gut ... | reverse complement strand
CCTGCTCCGTTTGGTTACCACAGCCACGGCATTTCAGTACTTCCCCTAGTGTCCCTACCTCCTGCTCCGTTTGGTTAACACAGCCACGGCATTTCAGTACTTCCCCTAGTGTCCCTACCTCCTGCTCCGTTTGGTTACCGCGGTCATCGTATTTGAGTAGTTCCCTATTGTCACTACCACCTCACGAGTTCGTGCGTCTGCCGCGCACTTTTAACATATTCTAGCAAAATGAAGGGTACAATTGTACCAATTTGGGCTGACATCCCATGGTGCTGGGCATCCCACGTTGTGCCGCCAAGAGAAGGAAAATACGCGTTCACTTAGCCGAAGTATTGTCGAAACGTACGACGGTAGCAAGGGTATGTTTTGCGTCTCGTAGAGAGCAGGTAGCTTGTGCGTGTGAAAAATGTTTGCCGTCGAGCAAAGTGCGTTCATTTGCTATGCCTCTGCAAAGTATGTGGCATGGAATTAATGTCGCTGAAAGTTTTGTAAGAAAAAATATTTCGTGAACGAAACCGTGTCAAATAACCAAATGCAGCAAACTGGAAAATTTCCAAATGACAAGTTTAGCATTGCGAACGAATAAACAGCGAAGACGCCATGTTTCAATCAAAAAGAAACTGAACATTTCTGGCGTTCAAATGGAAGCAATCCCCAGAAAATCGCTGCGCCGATCACGCGTTCAGAAGGGGTGTCAAAAGCCTCAGCAAACAGGGCAACAAGACTTTTGCAACTATGCCCACATAAAATCAGAACCGTACAACGACTCTTTCCGCTAGAATGGAAAGCCGGAATGTAGTTGTTATAGGCGACTTCAGGAATCAGCAGCCAATTGATTTGTAGGCGCGTTCGCAAAATTGCGAAAAGCGAGTATTAGCTTCGTCCGTCCGAATGGAACAACTCGGTTCCCACTCGACGGATTTCCATTAAATTTGATATATGAGTACTTTTCGAAAATTTGTCAAAATAAACTTTCACTAAAATCTGACTTGACCTATATCCACTTTTGATTATATCTCGCTCAGTTCTTCTTAGAATGGGAAATGTTTCAGACAGGGTTGTAGAGAAAATCAAAACACACATTTCACTTTCTACAACGTGTTTTCGAAAATCGTAATGTTGACAAGATAATGTGGAAAAATTCTGTTCAGTCGGGCAAGCCACAGATGACAATATGGCACATGCGCATTGCATGCTGGATACCTAAGTTTACAAATACACATTCAGAAGATGTAATACTTGTTGCTTTTCTGCTGCAACAATGGTTGCACAAACGCACCTCAGTGTTACCTTATACATACACGGCCTGTCTTGTTTATCTGGAAACCGTTTTCTTCTCGAACGAGGTACGGTTTACACTAAATGGAATTGAAAACAACGAATTATAGATAATCGTGTTCGCAAGTCCAGGCGCTCTTCCTTTGTGTGACCGTAAATTTGTATTCTGGTGTGCAGTAAGCGTGAGCAAAACAATTCGGACCGTGCCTTTCGGAGAAACAGCAAATGAATGACGGATTGTGACGTCTTACATCTCAAGATTTGAATTAGTGCGGTTATGATTTGTGCAGGATCCCGAAAGACAGTGTTTACGTAATCAATACACATACTTTCAAGAACTGAAGGGCTATATTCAAAGAGAAATTACTTGCATTTCAAGACAAGTATACCGTCTAGACGACGTGCGAGGCATGTTTAGGAGTGGGACGTCGGCACCTCAATATCTTGACATGAAATAAGGAAAGTTGACATGCAGGGGAAGAAACGAACTCCATATTCCCGAAGGATGCAGGTTTCGTATGTGACAAAGCGCCCGTGACACCTGCCGTGCTGAGGCACATGATTAGTGGGATTTCGGTACCATGTACGTACACATTTTGAGAAAATATCTCCAGTGATACTAAAGTTGAAACACAACCTTTCAGATGGACATAATCATCAACGTGCGCATTTCTCGCTTCATATTTGTGGAAAGAAAGCGTAATAACACGAGGTACACAAAAGTAGGGTGCACCCACGCAGTATCATGACCTTCCATACCTGAATTATCAGGTCAGCTACCTTTCCCTTGTCGCTTGGGGAGCTTTCGTGACTCAAAAAGGCGAGGAATAGAACCTCGAAACAGCAAGCAATGGGTACAAAACTGAGGCCTATATTACTCATTTCATTCAGATGCTTCAGACATACACGATCAGTCCCTAAAAACAACACAAATTTATCAGAAGTCCCGAGCAGAGCTCTAAGCCGACTCTCTGTTGCAAAGATTTTGCCGCTTCCCAATTTGTCATGAAACCGACATCTTTAAAATCTCATGTCGACAGGTTACTGCCTCCTTCTGGAAAACTACTCATAAAATCAAAGGTGGCTCAGATCAATGCGCGGTTGTTCTCAGAACAGTAGATGCGTCCATGCATGAGATAGGATAGTACTGTGTTATGAAATAGTGTAACACGTAGCAGTGAACAAGCAGCAGGCCCTATTTATACAGACACATTAAAGTGTAAGCCATGGAGGAAATGTCAAAGAAAAGCTTCGTGGAAAGTATCCTGGAGGAGATGTGACATACACAGCAACAGATTGCACAATAGTGGAGAGGCTTAGTGCAAAGCCAGAGGCAAACGAAACGAAAACCAGGAAAAGACACGGAATACCAGATTCAGGACATGATGATACTGTTGCTGCCATGGAAGCAGCCAAGAAAAATTGGTTACCTTAACTGGCTACACTGTGCACGTCGCAACAACACTTCAAGTTACGACCCTCCAAAACAGCTGCACACGTCCACAGTCGTTCTGCCTCCGGACTGCGAAGCAAGAATTCGATACTACAGATCGTTTTAAAAATCTGTGCTTGTATTCTTGGGCCAGAACTTGCGTTTTATATTGATGTGGCGCGTACCTAATCATCCGGAGCAAAAGGTCCACAGGACGTGCCAGTGTTCTTTACGAAGTGCTTATATTACACTATTCGACATTCTTATCAATGATTTGGACACACAATTAGTACTGGGAGAATAACACGTGCAGTTTTTTTTTTTGGACGAAACAAATTCCGAAAATTATGTAGGATTTACGTGGCCCCTTTTGTGAGTAACTGGTTTAAGACAGAAAACCGCCTACAGCCCTTAAGGCTAATGATTCCATAAATTCTTTAACTGAAATTGCCTTGATGAGTGCCTTCCAGTTGTGTTGTTATACTCATTCGACACAAACACAGGTTCTCTTCCTCTAGCCCACACTGTTAAGAAACATGTTTCGATCGCATACAGGATCATCATCAGGCACTGTGTAAAAACAATACGTAAAAAGTAAAAAGTGCCTATTCCGTTATACATTAAGATTATAAGTTCTCACAATTTACAGTTTTTGTATACATTAATATTTACTTCAAAATACTTTAAACATTGAACGAATTATCTGAAAATTTTATAGAACATAAAAAGTGGACTGATAACATCAGATAAAGTAAATTCACCCCTACAAGATTCCACACACCCCGTATAAGTTAATTACTGAATAAAATATCAGCATGCAACACTGACTAAAACACACCACAGCTGAATTAAAATACTTTCAACAGAAACAAGACAGGCAGTGTACTACAACGTGACACGGAGGAGCGTTCGTGTAATTGTTGCCGGGGAAAAGCAGTAAGTATTACATATTCCGAATGTGTGTTTGTAGCCTTAGATACCCAGTATGCAAAGCGCACGCACCGTGTTATACTGTCACCCGTGACATCTCCGGTTCTACAACATTTTTCTACATTATCAGATAAACGGCACGATTTTCGTTAAAAAGTTACTGAGCATAAAATGTTTGCTTTTCTCTACAACTTTTGTCTGAAATATTTTTCACTCTAAGAAGGATTCAACGAGATATTATTACAAATTCACATAGGTCTTCATGTAAATACCGGTTGGTCTTGTCAGATTCCCATGAAACTTAAATTTTCGCGACATATTTTCGAAAAATACATAAATATCAAATTTCATGAAAATCCATCCATTGCGAGCCGAGGTGTTCCATTCGGACGGGCGGAGAAACAGACATGACGAAGCTAGTAGTCACTTTTCACAATTTCGCGAAAGCGCCCAAAAAATACACACACACACACACACACACACACACACAGACACACACACAATAGCTTCTGTAATACTATTTTGAAATACACCTCAACATATATAAAACCTGCAAATTTTGAGATCTCATAATCCTAGTGTATGAAAGAATAAGCACTTTCGCATGCTCTTTTTATATGAAGCCTGGTGATGATCCATGTGTAGGCTCGAGACATGTAGCTTAACAATTTGAAATAAAATATGGGGCGTGTTTAGACTGAACCTGTGTTTGTACTGAATGACTTGAACTGAAGTTCTTGGTAAGGAGCACTGAGTGAAAGATGGCGGCCTGCCCACTAGTCTGAATTAAGTCCTTGGGACTTTTATTTAGAGGGGATACCAAAAGATGAAGTGTATGTGGGTAGGATATATTCTCATTCACTAGGGGAAGTGAAAGTAAATATTCGAAAGGAAATTTCTGTTATTCCAAAATAACCCCGTTTGTCTAGAAACATTCGGTCACGATGTGAGGCCTGCAAAGAAGCAGATAAACAGTTAAAAGCCTCTATTCTGAACTAAGGTTGTAATGCTGGCGGAAAACGTGTCTTATCCTCTTGGGTAACGCGGGCAAATTGCTGTAAAACCGTATGGGACCTAAACTCGTGTTAAGCTATAGAATCTGTAATTGTTAAAAATACATTATTATTATCACCATTACAATACTTTTATTTTGTGAGTAATTCACAAAATAAAAATATTGTAACGGTGATAATAGTATGGATTCTGCATAAGATAAATTTTACCGACATGAACTCAAAGATTTCGCATCCTCGCCATGTCTTACAAACAATATTTCACACACAATGAACAGGAACGTTTACGATCCACCTCTGTACGAACTTCTATATGCCTAACTCCAATGATTGATGCCATCAAACACAAATATAAAGAATTTTCGCACCTGGTTGTTACACGCGCGCGCGCGCTCTTCACAAAAAAAGGCATGATTTTCCAGCGTCTGTTACTACGCGTCATTTTATCTAGTGTCATTCTGGTTTCACACATTCCTGCGCCCACTACATTGCTGTCAGGGAAATTGGGTTCGTCTCCGGTGGCACGTTTTTATACCAAGTTTGGTGGACATGGGTCAACTGGGACACAAGGACGACACGGCGATTTCAGAAGCAAAAAGCCACTTCTTCCCCTTCTGTGACGGATAACAGACTAAACAGAGGCAATTTACTCAAATATCTTCATTCGCACAAGTACGGATTCTTATCACGTCAAAATTACCTGAAAATTCCACACTTCGCCGTCTCTGTAATTGTGAAGGCTACACATACGGGTTGTTAGGCATTTTAGGTCTACCTTTCTGAAAAACCCCATACACCTAATGCAATGAGTCAATTCGTTAACGCTCATTATGGATTGCGTGCAGTCCCCAAGTCACTTTTAAAAAAAAAACGGTCCATTACTTTCCAAAAATATATAACCACACAACATTTCAGGGCCCTGTTAAGTACAGCCAATGTCGCCTTCATCTCAGATGTCCCAAAGTTCGCCATGCCGGAAGACATCAATTACCAAATAACTGCAAGATAAAAAATATACGCATCTAAATCGAAACTGGAACCTTGCAGTACTAAAAGGTATATAAGACAAATCACATAAAACCTGTCAGTCTAATGTCAACCGCTAGGAAACAAGTTTAAAGACATCTGCCGAAACGTCGGTTGTACTAAATACACTGGTAACGGCCTGTCTGCACTTAATTGCATAGTGCTGTAGTAGGCCTATAAAGTAAAGCTGTTGAAATGCGCTGTTTATTTCACAGAGTTCCTCCATTTACCCTTAAGAGTAAGCCACTTGTTCCGAACCTACAAGCCGTACGCGTTACACGCACCAATTTCAGAACGATATCTTATTCGCCTGCTGCACAGCTATTTGCAAACGCCACGCAGCAAGACGTTCCAGCTTCTGGATGGCATTCATAATGAACAGCAATAACGCCTGTCACGTGAAAACGCAACTCTTCCGGGTTGCAACATAACACCCTCCCACGTTCAGGAGTGAAAGAAATTCTGCTCCTTCATCACAAGTTACGAGTAACCATTCCATATGTCGTGTTGAAAGTCCTAGTACGAATATTCGACGTATCTTTTAAATCTTGTATGCAGCTTTATTGTACATATGCATACACAGTTTTGGTGGGGAAATCTGAGGAAAAGAGCCACTTGGAAGACCTAGGCATAAATGGCAGGATAAGATAAAAATTTAATTTCAGGAAATAGGACAGAGAGGCTTGTACTAGACTGATCTAGCCCAGAACAGGGACAGGTGGCGTGCTCTTGTGAACGCGGTAATGAACCTTCCGGTTTGTCTATCTAAACCAAGTTAACATGTTTTATTTTGCCGCCAATATATTAAACCAGAACATCCATCACCTAAGTTTATGATGTCAAACAAAGTTCCAACAGTCGGTCTATAAAAACTAATACACTTGAAGTAAAAAAGGTAAAGGTCACCATATAACCTGCCATGAACGTACTGAAGGGGAATATAGGTAGAGCTCAAATCTTGTCTTCAACCTCGGCGCTATATGGGGGGTGGGTAGCTAACGGCTGCTTTACCCCCGGTAATTATCATTGTGTATAGGCGACTGGGTTTCGATCCGACCAGCCCGTGGCAAGTAGCTATATCGAGTACGTTATCCTGGAGCACAAAAATGAAATGAAACGAAAATTACTTTGTTATTTCGTTTGCTTTTAAATCAACCATCCCTGACATCCTTTGGCCACAAGTTAACATACTTTTGTTTCCGGATTTCGAACAGTTGGGGGTCATCCACTATCGCTCAACTTCAAAGTTCTCACGTCCGTCTCTATATTTTTTAAACCATTTTCACGCATGCATACGAGATACAGATTCATTACCACAAACAGTTTTAAACATTTCGTGTGTTTCAATAGCTGTTTTCCCGAGTTAAACAAAACTTCGTATTTGTTCACTGCCCCATGACAAAAAAGAACACAACTTACGCGCGGGGGTGTTATGGATAAACTCAGTTCAAAATTAATTTCACTAATCCACGGCATTAACTCGAGGTACCAGAAGAAGTCTGCACCTTGTCTGTGGGCCAAATCATAATTGCACGACAGCATCAATCCATGAAATTTATCGTCTGACCTCGCAAACATTCATTCAAGCTCTCACGCGTGCGTCGCTGTAAATCAATTTTCGTTAATGGTTTCTGCAAGATACTGCAACACAACGAATCGCCGATGACGGGAGAGATACGAAATATCAGGTAGGGAGAAAAAAAGAAACACTCCTTAATACTTTTTCTTCTGGGTTCTTACACCGAGTCGACCGGTAGTTAACGACGCGCAGAAGGATCGTAATCCCATCATCTTCATCGTCATTAGCAGCGTGGATAATTATTTACCAGTCGATACGGCGTAACATCCTCCAGGTGGCCTGAATCTTCAGCAACACCGCTGTGAGAACTTCAAAATTCAGATCTCCCGTTCTTTCGGGATGTGACGTTGCGTCACTGGATGATTGGTTCCAGACGTTTCGAAACTACCTGGTGTTCTCATCTTCAAGGTAATTGGCACTTCGACGTCTGAAGACGAGACCACTAGCGCTTCTCCAAAGGTCGGGAACTAACCACCCACTGACGCAACGTCACATACCAGAGTAACAGAGATCTCACCTACACAACTGCGAAAGCCTAGAACTCGCAACCGCAAATCAAATAAGCACGTGCTTAGCGTCGGGAAACTAAACACGTGTGGTCTTCAGACATAACGCAATCATTACAGAGCAAAGGGATGTAAAAGCTGGATACTGCAGGTTCCTCTGAAATTCTGTAACGCTGGTGGTTACACGGCGACCATACGTGTGACACTGACCTGGAGGCAGCCACACCAGCCCTTGCGGCCCCGGATGGCAGGCATTGTCGGAAAGCTGGGGCAATGGAGGCGGGACACGGAGGCGGTCAGCTGTTGAGACAACGCCTCCAGGCCGCCTCTGAGGTTCAGGCGTACCGGGCAGGCCGGCAGCGTCTGCAACAAGCAACATAAACAGTTCATCTGCAGGAATGAGTGAAATTGCACGACGAAGACGTTCATAGGTTAATACAGTTCACATCATTCTTTAGCGAGTACACAGAGGATAGGTGTGAGAGAAACTCGCAGACAGCAAGGATCAGATGAGTTACACGTACAAAACAACTGAGTTACACGTACACAAAAATTCTTATCGAACAACCTCCATCCGTCCATCCATCCATTATCTATTATATATTTATTTATTTATTTATACCTTCACCTACTCTCCCGTTTGTCTCGGTCCATCCATCTACACATCCATCCATCAATTTTTACATAGTATGATCTATTCTAAGATACTGTCGTTTGTCAATACCTCAGACTATACAGCTGTAAGTAATAAGATGACTGGTGAATAACGAATTGGAAAAGCTCTAGAAGGGAGCGACAATGGCCTAATTTTGTACAACGAAGTTGGCATTCTCCTGCAGGAACTGAAGGTCACGACATATTTTAGTCAGGATGGCCGGTCTACGGACGGAGAATTGGATCCAGTACCTACAGAATGCGAAGGAATGCTAACACTTCTCCATGCCGTAAACTAGCAAGATAATATTAAGTTGGTTTTAGACGTATAAGGTACAAAGTTTTGGAATGGGAAAAAAAATTATTGGGGACTTGAATGACAGGTTGATACTATTACCGACAAGTTGCAGAGTAAAAAATCGCATGTAGGCCTTTTTTTCAGATAGAAGATGAAACAGTATGTTCTGGGATCAGTAAAGTTATTAATTTTATCGAATGAGGAAAGAGCGTCTCAGAAGTGAAAGTAGAATAGAACAAATACAATAATTTGAGACACGCACAGCAGTCATTACAATCCAGTGAGTAACAGACTGACATGTAGGGAGGAGAAAAATTTTAAGATAGCTCTTAGAGCAATAGGACGCGGCCTTGCCAGCTGAATTATTCTGACCCAGGACACGATCCTATGTCGGGCTCCTGCGAACATGACAATGAGCCTTACGTTTCACAAATTACGCTGATGTTGGCAGCCTCCAATAAGTTCGTAAGAAACGTGTAAAACTTCATTGTGGAATGTCCATTAAACATCGCACAACCGCTATAATACCGCCAAATATTAGCAATATTCAAAAGTTACTGCCCACGCCAGGAGAAATCTATGCATGCGACATGTCCAGCGGTCGCTGCACCGCCGGATGGAGTGCAGAGTGACATTCAGTACCCTGTGAGCCAGGACCGCATGTCCTGATTCCACCGACCACAGGCACTACGTCCTGACATCGCCTGTAACCTCTCACCTCCACCTAGGGCCGAATGTTCAGAAATAATGCAGCTGCACATCCACCAACGTACGTCTTCATGACCTGAAGAACTCTGCCCTTAACATTATCTTTTATCGCAAGTAATAACTAATAAAATCCATAGAACAAAGTCCTTCTTGAGAAGACTACAGTAATTCAGTTAGTCAAGAGTTCTGCGTCGTCTATGGAGCCGAACGGTTTATCACTGTCCTTACAACAGCCCGCCACTGGCTGTTATTTAGAACTAAACGAATCCAATCCACACCTTCCAATGCAGTCTTTTAGGCGCGTTCGCAAAATTGCGAAAATCAGCTATGGGCTTCGTCATATTTGTCCGTCTGTATGCGTGGAATAACTCGATTCCCAAGGGACGGATTTTCGTGAAATTGTATATGTATTTCACGAAGATCTGTCGAGAAAAATCAAGTTTCATCGAAATCTGAAGAGAATTTCGGGCACTTTACATGAGAACCAATATATATATAATGATATCTCGCTCAGTTCTTCTTAAAATGAGAAATGTATCAGACAAACATTATAGAGAAAATCAAAACACGGATTTTATGTTTTTTTTTTTATCGTGCCGTTTATGAGATGATGTGAAAAAATACAGTACAGCCGGGCAGGCCAGATGACCATATGGCGCATGCGCATTTCATGCTGGGTATATAACATTTATTTTCCACGGCAACAGCACTTGCAAGTACGCGCCTTAATTTTACGTTATACATACAGGGTGATTCACGACTTTGGGACATAACTTCAGGAGGTGATTTCCTAGGTCTTTGTGATCAAAAAAGTTCATATAAACATGTGTCCGATTTTGG
>Ga0123357_10014583_pt1 | contig 10264 bp, 5 predicted proteins | sample TergutEmb28metaG_FD_89873 | JGI IMG/M metagenome (GOLD analysis project Ga0123357, IMG submission 89873) | Embiratermes neotenicus P4 segment gut microbial communities from Petit-Saut dam, French Guiana - Emb289 P4 | ecosystem: Host-associated > Arthropoda: Insects > Digestive system > Gut ... | reverse complement strand
CTGAGGAAACTACAATATGCTACAAGATTTCATTAGTCCAGTGATTGATAACTAATTTAAATGTAATTTTATATTTGTCAACATGCCACACCGTATACATAAGTGTACTGATACTCTTTATGACTATGCCATAATTAATTAATACTTATGTAAGTTTAATGTATGAACTTAAAAAAAATGGAAAGGTATTTACAAGAAAATTTGTTGGGACCGGGCCCTCATCTTATGAAAAAATAATTTACGAGGCCGCGGTCTCACAAAGATTGAGAAATACTGATGCAGGGGAGGAATTTAATTGTTCAGTATTTGTTACTGGAAGTTAAGGCGGTGCTGCGGCTCAGGCGGTTCGTTTGTGCGAGGTTTGTTGTGGGCAGAATTGCACTGGGTTTTCTCCCCTTACTTTATGCTTGCATTGTCAGTATCGTTCCGCCAGTGCCTTATTCTTCACGCGAGTTTTTGTACCGGAAGACTTGGGAACCCTGAAGCAAAGTGGTGGTGCTTCAGATATCGGTGAGCATTGGCAGAGGAAAAAAAGCAACATAACTTTTTTTTTCATACCCCGAAAAGGTTGTAGGATTTCATTCTTAATGAAGGTGTGTTAATTTCAGTGAAATATTTTCCTATCTTTTCCTATTTCGCTGTTCTTCGTAGCTTCAGTGTTTTCTTAACTTATCTTTGTGTATGGTTCGTTCGCGGACTAAAAGCCACGGAGTTTAGTTTAGTTTAGTTTATCTCTGTGTACCCCAAACGTTGCCTAAGGCGTTTCTTAACACGCAGGAAAGGGCTGTTAACCTGCAGTCTGAGATTGGAACGTCAGCCCCTGTCGCCTGTTCGCTACTGCATATTAATTGTAGGCCCTTCATATCTGCAACCCATTTTTTTTTTCGATCCGCAATCTGAACACGTGCCATACGTTGGTGGCAAGAGGCCCAATTTACATAGCGCTGAAAATAATGTAGTTTCGCCATGGGTGTGAAACGTGGTTGCCGAGTTTGATGGAAGGCCATAATTTTAAGTGGTCATGAAACTGTTCGGACCCAAGAAGGATAAGGTAAAGTGAGCACCGTGCTACGTGAGCACAAACATGCTGTCGTAATGTCGTACGTATCGTGCAACATGTTCATTTCACCATTTATTAATCAGCGCTAATGCGTGTGTGGTGCATAAGTGCTGGTTAATAAATGCTGATGCGCACATAGTGGTTTGGGCCATACAGTTCGCCTGTTGCTGCAACGGTAGTGAATGGGCTGAGGATATGATAGCTGTGTGCGCGCAAGGAGAGAAGAGATACAGAATTTTGGGAGAGGCCAGTTAGAACTAAAGACATATGGGAGGATGAGAGCTGCAGGGCGCTAGGAAGGAAGGTTGATAGAGCTGGCTGAGGATCGTGTCCATTGGCGGGTGGCTTTGGTAGTGACTGTCCTGAGCCTCCGAATTCCGCCACCGGAGTATTAATTAATAAGACTGATCTTAAGGAAATGAGATGCGAGTCTGGGAGGTAGAGAGAACTGGCAGAGGATTGTGTCCAGTGGTGGTACTTTGGTACACGTATATGTTATCGTCTGACCGAGTGCCGCACAGCGGGCGGCATCATCGGTCGCTATGCAACGTCGATGTCGTTCGCTCTACGGCGAGCAGCCCGGTGGTACAGTCATGCTACCAGAGAGTTGTTTGGTACTGTGTTCGTTCGTTAGCTCACCTTCCTTCTGTCTGTCGCTTGATAGAAGAGCCGTTTTGTCTCTCAGCCTTCTTTGTCACGATTTTCAGTTACTCTAGGTCTTTAAAGCGTTCGTAATCTGTTATATGTTACTTATAACTGTAATTAGTTGGTCTAGCAATACAAGCAGAAAAAATGTAATGTGCTTCAGGATGCAGTGCTTTCGTTTTCTGATGTGTTTAATATTTCCGCCTGTCTCATATTTAGACAGGTTAACTTCTGTAGTTGGTTCATATTACAGCACTTTTTTTTGCCGTTACTGGTGACTTCGTTTGTAACTGTGGGATTTTGGTATTCCGTGTAGCCTATTTCTCTTGTCCTTCAGCCTTTTTGGAATATTCTGGCCTTGTTGTTAAGTATTTTAGTAGTTACTGATATAGTTTATTGATATAATATATTACTGTATCTGGATTGAACGGGCATTTTACGTCGTCCAGAAAATGTACCTGATCCTGTGAAGGAAGGTTTACTGTCTGATTTTATAGAGGACGACAGCGATGTAAGTTTTTAAGGTTTTCACGACGGATCCTGCTCCGATGACGGTCTCCTAGGTTCTTTCACCGTGCAGGATAATACGTTTTTATCGACGTTGCGGGCGAGGATGCTCAGTCCATCTTCAGCGGGACGGAATTTAGTTCAGGTCGCTGCCGAAATGATCAGACGGACGAAATGTGTCGATTGTATGTAGGTAGTTTGCAAGGATTGTGGCCGTCGACAGCCGCGGGAAGGAAGTAGGATCTTGTCCCGGGGCAACAAGAAATTCAATAAGCAGAACGAAGAACAAATGTTGACTCTAGATTATCGTATACGTGGTGTTTAACTGTGCTTTTTGACACCGTGATCCCGTATTATATAACTTCATTCCCTCTGTGACTTCTGTAGTTGGAATCCCTTTGCATACTGCCATTTCTGCCCTTTCTTACCCCTTCCATCCCCCTCGTTAGGGACGGTGACACGTCATTGCTGAGAGTGGCGACACGGTCAGTCCAAAGCGCAACTGACACACATCAGCAATGGTATGGTGACATGAGCTTGTGATATGACGATTCCAAACCTGGGCGCAAAAGTTTGCATTGGGTCGTGGAATTTTTTATGTAGTGACTTGGCGGAACTGGAGGATTATAGGCTTCATGTTACGTGAGAATGTCGGAATATTATCTGTTAGTGAATAAGAGATTTTTTTTCCCATTTAAACAACCTTACTAGTTCAAATTGCACAGTACGTGGTACTTCTTGCGTACATATAACAAACAGTACAGGATAATAAAAGATCGCGTTTCAAATTTTTTTTTACTGTATTCATAATATTTAACACCGGCTATTTTGCAGTGTTTTTGTGTGATACAATTTGCCCCGACATGCTTCGGCCTCATCTCCTGATCATTTTCACGTAGCTGGAATTTTATTTGCAGCTTATGTGTCAGCGTATTTTGGCAGACGTTTTCCGTATGTGGTTAGAATTATAATTTCGATTAAAGTATTAAAATCCTTAAAATTAATTTATGGTCAAATACAGTAAAAAATTATTTTAATTAGACGTTGATGTAATTTCCTGTGTCCATTTATGCGTGTTTTTAATTTTGGTTCAAATGAAATAAGTCCTGGAATCACGTTTCAGGTGCCTCGTGTTCGGGCTACCAGTGAACACGCTGTACTACAAATTTTGTGATCAGCGTAATCGGCTTTAGGCAAATTTCGTTTATTTTGTGCATGAATTTTTGTACTGCGTTGTCATATTTTAAAAATTCCAGTTGCAACACGCCCATAGCTAATGATCGCTGATGTTCCTTTGTCTACGTGTGACGTGATGTCACAAGACGCGCACTTCACTGGCACTCAATACACCCACATCACTCGCCACTTGACGTGAGAGGTTTCTGCTAAGCCAGTTCCGTGGAAGAAACAAAAACTGTGGTGCTAGTGCTTGCTGTTGTGAACGGATTGTCAACATGCTGCGTGCCTCATTAAAGATAGGGGTCATTTTTAGTCTTAATATGTCTTAATATGTATTGGTGGCAACCGTTGATTCGTTGTAAAAGAAGTTAACGTTAGACACACTCACCGTTATCTGAAGTAGGCTGGGACCAACCAGAACAGGTTTTGTGTTATTTTACATGATGAAGGACGCAGATCAAGTTCCAAAACACACGTTTTATATATATATATATATATATATATATATATACATGTGTGTGTGTGTGTGTGTATATACAGGGTGTTTCAGGTGGAATAGTAAATGTTTTAGGAGGTGGTAGTATGGACAATTCCGAGTAAATAAGTTCGTATAAACACGTCCAATTTTCAATGGGTGTGAAGATACAGCTGTTTGAAGTTGGCGCGTACAGATCAGATTTTTGTCTGTGAGGATGGATGTAAAACGAAGTCTACAAAGAAAAAGTAAACACAAGAGACGAATCGGTCGCTCGCATTATGAATAGTGCTGCCCTCACAAAGCAAGAACGCCAAGACTACCTCAGGAGAGCTACACGTACTGTTGTCAAGAGGGTTGAAAAGTACATCGAAGTCGATGGTGGGATTTTTGAACACTTACTTTGAACTGTTGCAGTTTATTGAGATCATTTACATACCCAATAAATGCAATCAATACGTCATTTGTCTTTCCTTCATACCTTTTGTAAGGCTTTTTGTGCGTGACATTCAAACAGCTGTATCTCCACACCCATTAAAAATTGGACCCATGTTTATATGAAAATATTTACTGGGAGTAGTCCATGCTACCACCTGAAATATTTACTATTCCTCCTGAAACACATTGTACACACACTCACACGATGGGCAGCGGACATTGGCCAGTTTAAGGTTTATGTGATCTGTTCAGCGTGTTAATTTTTGTAACACAATCTAATTCTGATGCCGTTTTTATGTGCGTCGTCTACGGTAGATTCGAGTTACGGTTTTTTTGTAACTAGTATCTTACGGGGCGGATTTTGTCGAAATTTGGTCTGGGCGTTTATATCAAATTTAAATTTAAATTTGGAATTTATTATTGAATCAGCACATGCACACACAGCACACACAGTCGTATAGTGTTTTAGAAATCCTCGGCCATATTTCGGTGCTATAGCACAGTGCTGATTTATTAATAATAAAGTATAAATTAGATTAAAATGTACGGGGAAAAAAGCTGTTTCAAAATAACCTGCTTCCAGATTTGTCGAGAAAATATTTGAACGGTAGGAATTTTGGGAGGGACAAGAATTATGGCTCCGTAATCAGCTTCTCACTAGTTCAATGGTGTATATTCATATAAACTGAAAGTTCAATGTGGAATAAGAAACCAACTAGATGTCACTTAGTATTGGATTTATTTCTCCTTATAAGTTGCTCTTTATAAGTTGCTCAACATGTTTCGGGCCACCTTGTGCCCATCTTCAGGAGCTGACGACTTAGTGGTACCACTAAGTCGTCAGCTCCTGAAGATGGGCACAAGGTGGCCCGAAACATGTTGAGCAACTTATAAAGAGCAACTTATAAGGAGAAATAAATCCAATACTAAGTGACATCTAGTTGGTTTCTTATTCCACATTGAACTTTCAGTTTATATGAATATACACCATTGAACTAGTGAGAAGCTGATTACGGAGCCATAATTCTTGTCCCTCCCAAAATTCCTACCGTTCAAATATTTTCTCGACAAATCTGGAAGCAGGTTATTTTGAAACAGCTTTTTTCCCCGTACATTTTAATCTAATTTATACTTTATTATTAATAAATCAGCACTGTGCTATAGCACCGAAATATGGCCGAGGATTTCTAAAACACTATACGACTGTGTGTGCTGTGTGTGCATGTGCTGATTCAATAATAAATTCCAAATTTAAATTTAAATTTGATATAAACGCCCAGACCAAATTTCGACAAAATCCGCCCCGTAAGATACTAGTTACAAAAAAACCGTAACTCGAATCTACCGTAGACGACGCACATAAAAACGGCATCAGAATTAGATTGTGTTACAAAAATTAACACGCTGAACAGATCACATAAACCTTAAACTGGCCAATGTCCGCTGCCCATCGTGTGAGTGTGTGTACAATGTGTTTCAGGAGGAATAGTAAATATTTCAGGTGGTAGCATGGACTACTCCCAGTAAATATTTTCATATAAACATGGGTCCAATTTTTAATGGGTGTGGAGATACAGCTGTTTGAATGTCACGCACAAAAAGCCTTACAAAAGGTATGAAGGAAAGACAAATGACGTATTGATTGCATTTATTGGGTATGTAAATGATCTCAATAAACTGCAACAGTTCAAAGTAAGTGTTCAAAAATCCCACCATCGACTTCGATGTACTTTTCAACCCTCTTGACAACAGTACGTGTAGCTCTCCTGAGGTAGTCTTGGCGTTCTTGCTTTGTGAGGGCAGCACTATTCATAATGCGAGCGACCGATTCGTCTCTTGTGTTTACTTTTTCTTTGTAGACTTCGTTTTACATCCATCCTCACAGACAAAAATCTGATCTGTACGCGCCAACTTCAAACAGCTGTATCTTCACACCCATTGAAAATTGGACGTGTTTATACGAACTTATTTACTCGGAATTGTCCATACTACCACCTCCTAAAACATTTACTATTCCACCTGAAACACCCTGTATATACACACACACACACACACATGTATATATATATATATATATATATATATATATAAAACGTGTGTTTTGGAACTTGATCTGCGTCCTTCATCATGTAAAATAACACAAAACCTGTTCTGGTTGGTCCCAGCCTACTTCAGATAACGGTGAGTGTGTCTAACGTTAACTTCTTTTACAACGAATCAACGGTTGCCACCAATACATATTAAGACATATTAAGACTAAAAATGACCCCTATCTTTAATGAGGCACGCAGCATGTTGACAATCCGTTCACAACAGCAAGCACTAGCACCACAGTTTTTGTTTCTTCCACGGAACTGGCTTAGCAGAAACCTCTCACGTCAAGTGGCGAGTGATGTGGGTGTATTGAGTGCCAGTGAAGTGCGCGTCTTGTGACATCACGTCACACGTAGACAAAGGAACATCAGCGATCATTAGCTATGGGCGTGTTGCAACTGGAATTTTTAAAATATGACAACGCAGTACAAAAATTCATGCACAAAATAAACGAAATTTGCCTAAAGCCGATTACGCTGATCACAAAATTTGTAGTACAGCGTGTTCACTGGTAGCCCGAACACGAGGCACCTGAAACGTGATTCCAGGACTTATTTCATTTGAACCAAAATTAAAAACACGCATAAATGGACACAGGAAATTACATCAACGTCTAATTAAAATAATTTTTTACTGTATTTGACCATAAATTAATTTTAAGGATTTTAATACTTTAATCGAAATTATAATTCTAACCACATACGGAAAACGTCTGCCAAAATACGCTGACACATAAGCTGCAAATAAAATTCCAGCTACGTGAAAATGATCAGGAGATGAGGCCGAAGCATGTCGGGGCAAATTGTATCACACAAAAACACTGCAAAATAGCCGGTGTTAAATATTATGAATACAGTAAAAAAAAATTTGAAACGCGATCTTTTATTATCCTGTACTGTTTGTTATATGTACGCAAGAAGTACCACGTACTGTGCAATTTGAACTAGTAAGGTTGTTTAAATGGGAAAAAAAATCTCTTATTCACTAACAGATAATATTCCGACATTCTCACGTAACATGAAGCCTATAATCCTCCAGTTCCGCCAAGTCACTACATAAAAAATTCCACGACCCAATGCAAACTTTTGCGCCCAGGTTTGGAATCGTCATATCACAAGCTCATGTCACCATACCATTGCTGATGTGTGTCAGTTGCGCTTTGGACTGACCGTGTCGCCACTCTCAGCAATGACGTGTCACCGTCCCTAACGAGGGGGATGGAAGGGGTAAGAAAGGGCAGAAATGGCAGTATGCAAAGGGATTCCAACTACAGAAGTCACAGAGGGAATGAAGTTATATAATACGGGATCACGGTGTCAAAAAGCACAGTTAAACACCACGTATACGATAATCTAGAGTCAACATTTGTTCTTCGTTCTGCTTATTGAATTTCTTGTTGCCCCGGGACAAGATCCTACTTCCTTCCCGCGGCTGTCGACGGCCACAATCCTTGCAAACTACCTACATACAATCGACACATTTCGTCCGTCTGATCATTTCGGCAGCGACCTGAACTAAATTCCGTCCCGCTGAAGATGGACTGAGCATCCTCGCCCGCAACGTCGATAAAAACGTATTATCCTGCACGGTGAAAGAACCTAGGAGACCGTCATCGGAGCAGGATCCGTCGTGAAAACCTTAAAAACTTACATCGCTGTCGTCCTCTATAAAATCAGACAGTAAACCTTCCTTCACAGGATCAGGTACATTTTCTGGACGACGTAAAATGCCCGTTCAATCCAGATACAGTAATATATTATATCAATAAACTATATCAGTAACTACTAAAATACTTAACAACAAGGCCAGAATATTCCAAAAAGGCTGAAGGACAAGAGAAATAGGCTACACGGAATACCAAAATCCCACAGTTACAAACGAAGTCACCAGTAACGGCAAAAAAAAGTGCTGTAATATGAACCAACTACAGAAGTTAACCTGTCTAAATATGAGACAGGCGGAAATATTAAACACATCAGAAAACGAAAGCACTGCATCCTGAAGCACATTACATTTTTTCTGCTTGTATTGCTAGACCAACTAATTACAGTTATAAGTAACATATAACAGATTACGAACGCTTTAAAGACCTAGAGTAACTGAAAATCGTGACAAAGAAGGCTGAGAGACAAAACGGCTCTTCTATCAAGCGACAGACAGAAGGAAGGTGAGCTAACGAACGAACACAGTACCAAACAACTCTCTGGTAGCATGACTGTACCACCGGGCTGCTCGCCGTAGAGCGAACGACATCGACGTTGCATAGCGACCGATGATGCCGCCCGCTGTGCGGCACTCGGTCAGACGATAACATATACGTGTACCAAAGTACCACCACTGGACACAATCCTCTGCCAGTTCTCTCTACCTCCCAGACTCGCATCTCATTTCCTTAAGATCAGTCTTATTAATTAATACTCCGGTGGCGGAATTCGGAGGCTCAGGACAGTCACTACCAAAGCCACCCGCCAATGGACACGATCCTCAGCCAGCTCTATCAACCTTCCTTCCTAGCGCCCTGCAGCTCTCATCCTCCCATATGTCTTTAGTTCTAACTGGCCTCTCCCAAAATTCTGTATCTCTTCTCTCCTTGCGCGCACACAGCTATCATATCCTCAGCCCATTCACTACCGTTGCAGCAACAGGCGAACTGTATGGCCCAAACCACTATGTGCGCATCAGCATTTATTAACCAGCACTTATGCACCACACACGCATTAGCGCTGATTAATAAATGGTGAAATGAACATGTTGCACGATACGTACGACATTACGACAGCATGTTTGTGCTCACGTAGCACGGTGCTCACTTTACCTTATCCTTCTTGGGTCCGAACAGTTTCATGACCACTTAAAATTATGGCCTTCCATCAAACTCGGCAACCACGTTTCACACCCATGGCGAAACTACATTATTTTCAGCGCTATGTAAATTGGGCCTCTTGCCACCAACGTATGGCACGTGTTCAGATTGCGGATCGAAAAAAAAAATGGGTTGCAGATATGAAGGGCCTACAATTAATATGCAGTAGCGAACAGGCGACAGGGGCTGACGTTCCAATCTCAGACTGCAGGTTAACAGCCCTTTCCTGCGTGTTAAGAAACGCCTTAGGCAACGTTTGGGGTACACAGAGATAAACTAAACTAAACTAAACTCCGTGGCTTTTAGTCCGCGAACGAACCATACACAAAGATAAGTTAAGAAAACACTGAAGCTACGAAGAACAGCGAAATAGGAAAAGATAGGAAAATATTTCACTGAAATTAACACACCTTCATTAAGAATGAAATCCTACAACCTTTTCGGGGTATGAAAAAAAAAGTTATGTTGCTTTTTTTCCTCTGCCAATGCTCACCGATATCTGAAGCACCACCACTTTGCTTCAGGGTTCCCAAGTCTTCCGGTACAAAAACTCGCGTGAAGAATAAGGCACTGGCGGAACGATACTGACAATGCAAGCATAAAGTAAGGGGAGAAAACCCAGTGCAATTCTGCCCACAACAAACCTCGCACAAACGAACCGCCTGAGCCGCAGCACCGCCTTAACTTCCAGTAACAAATACTGAACAATTAAATTCCTCCCCTGCATCAGTATTTCTCAATCTTTGTGAGACCGCGGCCTCGTAAATTATTTTTTCATAAGATGAGGGCCCGGTCCCAACAAATTTTCTTGTAAATACCTTTCCATTTTTTTTAAGTTCATACATTAAACTTACATAAGTATTAATTAATTATGGCATAGTCATAAAGAGTATCAGTACACTTATGTATACGGTGTGGCATGTTGACAAATATAAAATTACATTTAAATTAGTTATCAATCACTGGACTAATGAAATCTTGTAGCATATTGTAGTTTCCTCAG
>Ga0123357_10014582_pt1 | contig 10264 bp, 11 predicted proteins | sample TergutEmb28metaG_FD_89873 | JGI IMG/M metagenome (GOLD analysis project Ga0123357, IMG submission 89873) | Embiratermes neotenicus P4 segment gut microbial communities from Petit-Saut dam, French Guiana - Emb289 P4 | ecosystem: Host-associated > Arthropoda: Insects > Digestive system > Gut ... | reverse complement strand
AGCCCAGATGGCGGAATCGGTAGACGCGCTGGTCTCAAACACCAGTGGATTCAGTTCCATGCCGGTTCGACCCCGGCTCTGGGTACGGAGCAAAACGCTAATAATCAATAAATAAGATTGTTAGCGTTTTTGATTTTTAAAATTGCACCACATTTGCACCACATAAAAACAAAAGCACTCCAAAAATCACTATTTCCGAAGTGCCTTTTACCATTTTAAAACATTACCTTTCGGCTTTATTTCAAGGCAAAGATAATCATTTATTCTTTATCCGCAATTTCTTTTAACAGTTCAAATTGAAATTCCAAATAAGAATAAAGACAGCAATAACTATTTTTTATTGATTCGTCTAAATCCTCATAGCCCATAATTAAACTATGCAAAGCAATACTAATATCAATAATGTTATCAAGTGGCTTGTTTCCATTGATAAAAGTTAATCCCCTGTTAATTACTTCATCAGGGTAGCTGCATACCGGAAGACTTAATTTGATTTTCTTTTCGCCTGTTGAGGCTTGTACTTCTTTTTCCATTGTTTATTATTTTATGATAATCATTAGTTTACAAGTAGGGTGAGTTATGTGCGTTCTACTTTTCCATTCACTTTTAATTTAATAACTTCTATACTTTCAAGACCATCATTATCCACCACTTTCACGGCGATATTATACTGTCCTGCTTTCAGTTTTTGTGTTTGTTTGCCTTCTTTGTCAATCATTACATCGGCTTTAAAACCTTTTTCAGCATCATAGTTGAAATTCCAACTGTAAAACTCAATGCCTGCTTCGCTTGTTCCTGTGGCAATAAATTCAATTTCCCAAACGCCTTTTTCGTCACGCAAAACGGTTTTGGTTTCAACTGTCAAAGTCGGTTTTTTGGCAATCGGTACAATTTCATCGACTGTAACCAAACGAATGATAATATTTTCTTCCAATTTCAGGCGGGCAACTTCCTGTACCGCACCCTTACCAAAAGAAAATGCAATAATGTGACCAACAGGCTTTTGTTCTTCAATATTTTTGTCATACAGTTTTTTGTCAGCTCGTTTTACTGCCGAAAGAAAATTATCAATCACATTGCGTCCGATATTATTCTGTCGTTTTACTTGTATCGGCGTATTGTCCGACATTTTGCCGTCAAGTCCAAAGTCGCCATGCTGTTTTGCATTACTCGTTCCGCCAAACTGTTGAACAATCCAACTTTCAAATTCAAAGGCATTTTTGTAACGCAAGGTATCATAATCGTATTTGTGAAGTTGAACGATAAATGGCGAAGAAAATAAGTCTCTTTGCTTGTCTAACCGTAATTCTGTCACTTTTATGGCTTGTACAGATTGGTCAATACCTATCCATTTTCTGTTCAACTTATCGGCAACTGCAATCGTTGTGCCTCCGCCAACAAAAGGGTCGAGAATAGTATCCTCTTTATTACTTGCACATTTGATAATTCTATCCAAAAGAGTTTCGGGCTTTTGTGTAGGATAGCCAATACGTTCTTTTGCTGAAGGATTTAATGCCTGAATATCTATCCAATAATCATTCGGAATAACTCCCTTGTCCAAATAATAACGATATTCCTTTCCATTTTTTATGTTTCGTTGATATGATTTTCCATTTTCGTCTTTTAGAATAGGTTCGTGCATAGTTGAAGTATCACGGAAAGTTCTAATTTCGTTGTCATTAAATAATTTTTGTTGTATATTTTTTGCATACCAAAATATAGAATCATGTTTTTTTGGGAAAAAATTATTTGACCTTCCACCTGTATCATAGCACCAAATAATATGATTAACCATATTATTCATTCCAAAAATCTTGTCTAAAATCATCACTCTAATATAAGCATCTGCGTGCCAATCACAATGTAAAAATAAACTACCTGTCGATTTCAAAATACGGTGCATTTGTTCAACTCGTTCTTTCAGCCAAGAAATGTAATGGTCAATGCCGCCGCTCCATCTGTCTTGAAAACTGCGAACTTCACCGGCATCACCCCAAATTACTTCATAATTGCGATTGCTGAAAAATGGCGGGTCAAGATAAATTAAGTCTATCGTGTTGCTATCAATGCTTTTTAGAATTTCTAAATTATCACCAAGAATTAATTTGTTTACTTCCATACCACCCAAAATTATTACTGTCGGTTTATCCAAATAAAAAAGGATGTATCTTAAACATCCTCCATTCAGGTAACTGCTATTAACCTATCAAAAGTAATGAGTAAAATACACCCCATAGGGAGCATCTTACAGCCATCCACCTTTGATATTCTATTCTCAATATTAGCAGTATTTTGAATGAAGTGACAGACTGCGAAACGCAATATCTTATGTACTATGCTACACCTTTAATTTTTTACATAAATCCTTTTTTTAATATTTAACAATTTGATTTTAATCAGCGTCAAAGATACGATATTTTATTTTATCTGTAACTTTTGGGCAATAATATTCTTTCAATTTCGTGAGCAGGCACATTTTCAGCGCGTTGTATTTTCTTCATTAATTGGATATACTTCTTTGTCGGTTTGCCTGCATAACTCCGTTTGAAATATTTGCCGTATAGTTGCTCGTATAATTCATCTGTTCTAAAAACCATTTCAATCATTTTTTCTTGCTCCCTTGTTTCTTTGCTTTTGGTCTGTTTTTCATACATACAGCCTTTGAACGCTTCACGATGTAGAAAATATTTACCGACCAAATACAGTTTACGGCATCGTTTCTTTGTATGAGGACATTGGAAATACCATACCTTACCTTTGCCAATATTTGAGGGCAAAGAAACAAGATTTATTTTGTAATTGACAGGTTCTTTGTTGCAATTGTAGTTGAGTTCAATAAAATCGGCGTATGTATTAACCGTAATATTGATTTTTGCAGTTTCTTTTTCGTTTCTACTCCACCGGATTGTACCGGAGATAATTCTATCCGGCGCTAAGTATTTCCATTCTTTTAGTTTTGAAATGGATATTTGCAGTACTTCGTCAAATAGCGTTGGATATGTTGGAAATTTTGCCATATTGAAAATTAAACCTAAATTATTAGGGAATGTTTATCTTAATTATTAATTTTTGTTGCTTTAATGTACTATGTATCAATTAATTTACACAATTTTACAATATTTCAATTAATCATCATACCATTGTTTATTTTCTCCATGCGATACCTCGACTGTTTCAATTTTTGGAAATACATAAGGCATTAACTTACAGACTATTCCTAACCGTTTTTCGTCATCTAATGTTTCTAATCGTTTGGGAAGTTCTGAAATTTCCTTTTGCATTATATCTTTCAATGTTTCCCTTATATCAGCGGTTTTCGGTTGTTTTTTTGCAAACTCTTTTTCAAATTTCACAATATTACTTTTCAAAATATTGTATGTTTCTTGTTGTAATTTCCATTTGTCGAACTCCGTATGATGTGGATTGATATAGTCGGCAATATGTGTCAAAATAAAATATCGCTGCTTATCCGTAAATTCAGGCGTTTGCATTTGATACAATTTGTACAATACACGTCTTATTGATTCAACCGGCGTATTGGTGCAAGCAATAATATTTAAACATTCGTCATACGTTTGCAATGCTGTTTCAGCCATTGGGAATATCTGTTTGCTCATACACTCGGTTACTACCTTTTGAGAGTATTTGTTATGATGTTCATTTTCGGTTTGCAATTGTTCGTCAATTGTTGGGACGGATTGCGCTTTTTCCTTTTTGTTCATACTGTTTATTTTATTTGATTGATTGTAAATTCTATTCGTGGACGCTCTTTGTCCAAATACTTCTCTGCTACTATCTTCACGCATTTATTGTCGTTTCTAATAGCATTAACCTTTTGCAGACAGTCAAGAATTATTTTCAGGCTGTTATCCAAGTCGCTACGCTCCGATGGATAAAAGACTTTCAAATACAGTTCAAAATAGCCTGCAATATTAGCATTTCTATATTTATTACATTGAATATAAAACTTGTCTTCATATTCTTTCAGTACTTTTGTCTTAGCCAAAGAAGCATGACCATTGAAATTAACAACTTTGTAACTGTTACTTTTTGAGGGTGTATTGCCCATTATTATTTGATATTCATTCATATTGTCAGTGTATTAAGATTGATAAATTCTTGTTTCATTTCGGTTATATCCACGCTTTGAATTGGCACGAATACAGGAAGCTCGGAACGCCGATTGTAAGCCTCAACATTTGGATATACTGTGTATGTTGTCCGTCCGTCCGGTGGTGTCGGTATGTACAATTTTCCATTATAGGAAACATAAGCCGGATATTGTTTGACTTCTACCGGCATTTCTTCTGGTTGTTTTTGTTTAGCAAATTCAGACGGCGAAAATCGTATAAGATAATCGGCAATATCAAAACCCGCTTTCCGTTCCTCATCGGTCGCTTTTTCTTCTATCAGAGAAGACACAGACACAGCGCAAATAAATGATAATTCTTTTGCTTTTTCACTCCATTTGTCAAAGCAACCGGCATCTGGGAATAAAATAACCTTACGACTTTTCAAACATTTGCATTTGTCGGGATTAAGTCCCTCACTACCACCGCAAGCAAGCCAAATAAATTTGGGCAAATAAAAACTTGCAATGATAGCCGTCTTTTCGCTTTCAACAATGGCAACCATTTTCGTGACGTCACGCAAAAGGTGTTCGCCAAACAAACATTGTGAAAGAATAAAATCCGGTAACTTCAAAACACTGTGTACCCATTGTACCGGCGGCATTATGTCTTTACGCCGATGTCCGTCCCTGCCATAAACAATAATTTTTCCGGTTCTTATTTTTCCTTGTAAATCAATTTGCCAAAAACAAGTACCACCATTTTTTGAAGTTCCGACAAAATAACGGCTTATTGCTTCGCCTGTTTTTTCTTCGCCTACTATCCCTGCCATCCATTGAACAAAATTATTTTTATTGTAATTCATCAATGACTTTTTCAATAGTTCCATGTCAATAAAAGAGGGTTGAGGCTTGGGTGTTGGATTCGGGTGTGGTGTGTATTCCTTTTTACTATCAAAGGTAATATGATTGTCCCTAAAATATTCTTTCGGGGTGTAATTGTGTCCGCAATTATCGGCACGGTCGCACTTACCAACAGACGAGTGTAAAGGATTACCTGTTTCATTGTCAATGTATAATACAAAGTCTTTGCGTCCACATTCAGGGCAAATACTTTTCCCTTTTTTTGCTAAACTGTATTTATGATATTCCATAAACTATTTATTTTCAATAATTTAAATTGTCAGGTGCGTACTTGTGCGTACCTGCGTACCTTGTACGCACAGTTCGCATGGTACGCAGTACGCACTATTTAAACCACTTTCGTATTGCGCCCTCTGAAACTCCTAACTGCCTTGCTATTTCCCTGTTTGATTTACCTTGCGCTTTGAGTTCGGCGGCTTCCTGTTTGCGCTGCTCTTTATCTTTCTCGCTCGGCACTTTCAAATGTTCTTTTTCCGTACCATAATTAACAAACTCAAATTGCAGGAAATTAGACGGCTTCGCTATTTCACACACCCCAACATTATCGGCATCGTAAACCAATTCACAATTACGCTGCTTTATTTGTTTGATATACCGTAAATGTTTATCGGTAAAACTTTCACCTATTGCAAAGCTGCTATCACAAAAATTTATAAGCATCTTTGAGCCTTGTAAATCATTTCTTGTTATCGGCTTGGATAAATCCCGCTTAGGGGTGTGCGCCAAAACTAAGATAGAAAGATTGTATTTTGATTTCAACGCTTTCAGGTGTTTCATCAATGGCAAAGCATCTTTTGCCGTTTCCGTTCCGCTGCGCAGATAAGTAAGATTATCAATGATTAATACCTTTGCGCCGGTATCCGATACGGTACGCTCTAATGATTGATTAAGATAAGTTTCAAAATCCGTATCGGTTGGTATTTCTGAATTTGGATTTATTTCTACCCGGATAAAGTTACTGTCGAATGGATAATGATTAGTAAAATTGTCGCTGTATCTCGCTTCAAACTGCTTGTCTGATAATTCAAAATCAAAGTACAAAACAAGTTGCTTGCTCGCTTCCAATGTAAAGCCTCTTATTGCATCGCCTTTACTTATGCTGTTACCGACTTGTACGGCGAGAATGGATTTGCCTAAATTAGTATCGGCAAACAATATGCACAATTCATTTTCAAACCACAATTGACCAAATAACATTTTTGGTGTTGGACGGTTCTTTGCCTGTTCTATCCATTTGTTTGCGGATTTTACGGTAAACAGTCCTTTGTTTTCGTTTGCTTCATTTTGTTGAGCCGTCAAATGTTCCGTATCGGCTTGGATAGCTTCGGGGGTTATCCGGCTCATATCAAAATTCATGTTCTTATGATTAAATGCCATTGTCAAATATATTTAATTGTTGAACATTGGATTTCGTGAATAAGTCCTTATCAGTAGAATAAAATCCTGCTACATAATGAGTGTAAGGACAATATCCTTTTTTAATTATCTGAATAAGTCCCTGTTCTTCCATTGTTGCGACATACCGGCAAATGTTTTCTCTCATTATGCCTGTGTCAATACATACCATTAACATCGTTTTAGGACGTTCCATAAAAGATTGATAAACTGTTTTGTATTGTGATACAAAATGAGTATCTTTGTCCTGCGTTTCGGGATTGGGGGCTTTGCTCCCTTTTTCGTTTTTCATGCCGTTTGCCCTTTCTCTAATATTCTGTTAATATCCGACAACTTGTAACGGCGTTTTCCACCAATTGAAACAGGCTGTAAATATGCCTGCTTGTCCCATCGCCAAAGACTTGACAAATCCACGTCCAACATTTGCGCCGCTTGCTTGCGGGTAATGTATTGTTCTGGGTCTTGTTTTGTTTCAAATTCCTTTCGGGCTGTTAAAACACAATAGTTTACCATTTCCAATAATTCGCCCGCCTGTACGGTAATATTTAAAGACGGACATTCTTTTGCTATTTTAACTAAATCATTCATATTTATTTGATTCAATATTTTGTCAGCGTTCTGGGGGTACTAATCCCGCCCGCCTCGAAAGGTTAAGTACGTTCCTTTCATTTGAGACAATGCAAAATTACAATGGGGGAAATGGGGTGCAATGGGGAAAAGTCGGGGAAAAGCAAAAAAATAAAGCACCAATTTTTATTGAAAATCAATGCTTTATAATAAATAAATAAAAATTGTTTGGGGAAAAATGGGGATGCTATTGCAAATACATTGTTTTTAATTGTTTGTGTTCGTTAAATTCAGTTCTCTTTTGGCATTCTGCTAATGTTTTGTTCAATTTTTGTGCTGCATTATTGCCCCAATCATTACCTAACAAGCGGGACAAAATATACACATTGTATTGTACTCTTTGCGAAAATCCTTTTTTGTTAAGTGTTGAAAAGTCGGCATCGCTTACCATTGTCAAAAACTCTAATTGGGTAATTTCCTCAAAAATATTTTTGTAACCGTTATCGTTTTTGTGTTCTTTTTTTGTGTCGCTCCAAAATTTAAGATTTTCCAAAACGCTTTTTTCTGTATCTGCGTTGAGTTCGATTTTATAGGCTGTATCGCATTCCGTTTCAGGTTGTTGAGGCTTAGCATCGATATAGGCTTTTGGTGTCAGGAGTGGAGTTTCAGAAGTGGATTTACTCGTAACTAAATTGTTGTTTGTTTTTCGCTCTTCGGGAAAATATTTAACGATTTCCATTTGTGATGCTTTTTCGATTTTTCCATGATTATGCTTTTCGTAATAAGGGCGATTTCCTTTAAGCATAACAATTTCCTCTCCGTCAGATTTAATCAATTTAAAATAATCTTCTGTGTTAATGTGAATTAAATCTTTAAATTCATTAATCCATTCATCTACAAATATTCTTGCAATAGTACTTATTTTAGGAATTGTCGGCTTTGGTGGTGTTGTATGGGCTTTTCCGTCTAAAGTAAAAGTTGTAATACTTATTATTCCATACGTAAATACATTAGTTTCTGCATTTTTAACCATGAAACAAAAAGTATTAAAAACTTCTGCTTTCAATGTGTCGTTTTGAATAGGCAACTTTGTAAACTGACTATTCAAACAATCGGAAAGCATTTTTTTAATCATATCGCCGTCTAATTGATTTTCGTTTATTTTTTTAACCAATTCGATAATATCATTGTGAGAAACATACTGTATGTATTCTCTTGCCTGTTTTATAGCATCTGTATTATTATTATTCATAATTTTGCTTTCTTTGGAATCTTCGTTTATTGTAAGTTGGTTTGAAAGACTATCAACATAGTCAAAATAATACTGTACATAATTCTTTATCTCGTTTACTTCCGGCTCTGAAATAAAATCAAATATTGCTTCCGATTGTTTTACATACTGTTCCTCTTTGGCTCGGTATTGGTTGTAAAATTCACGTTCCAAATCACGTTTGAAAACATCGACATCATTTTTATGTTCGGCTTTATATTGGTTTAATTTAGCTTGTAAATATCCTGAATAGATTGTTTGCGTATCATTACCCCAATGTTTTATTAACCATGCGACAAAGCCGCAGGCTAAAACAGGTAAATTCCTTTGTTCGTCTTCTTCTTGTAAATAATGATAAAGGTTTTCGTCTGTTTCGCAAAATCTATACAGACAATTATTATCAAAGTCCCGGAATTGCCCCGCTTTGGCGTTTGCCCAATGGTTGCTAATCGTACCGGATTTAATTAATTCAATAAGGTACTTTTTTTCTTTACTATTTTCTGTCTGCATACAATTATCTGATTATTCAATCATTGATACTAATTCTTTACGCATTTCTTTATTTACTTCACGATAACGAGCAAATGCCTTACTGTTTTGTTTGTGTCCGCTCAATTCGGCAACTAAATTCTGGTCTTTGGCTTTTGCATACATATTGCCAACGAAACAACGACGAGCAAGGTGGCTGCTTGCAACTTCATTTATAGGACGGATAACATTTTCACGAGTAAGCGGGTCGCAAATTACAACGCTGCGGGTTATTTCTGCAAATGTAAAAGCTCGTTTGATTGCATCGTTATATTTTTGCTGTGAAATAAAAGGAAATAGCTTTTTGCCCTCAAAGTCGGCGTATTTTGCAAGTATTTCGTTAGATATTTTATTTAAAGGTACTTTTACCGTTTTAGGCTTTCCGTCTTTGGTTTTTCGAGCAATGTACTGTATTTCGCCATCAATTATATTTGCTTTTGTGAAATTATACAAGTCGCCAACACGACAACCGATGAGGCATTGAAATACGAAAATATCTCTTTGTATTTCGAGTTCAGGGCGATGCGAAAGGTCAAGTTGATACAGTTGGTTTCGTTCTTCAATCGTAATATAAAACGGTGTGCCATAAACACACTCGTCAATTTTGAAATTGTCAAAAGGTCGGTTATTCGTTTTTTTGTTTTTCATACACCATAAAAAGAATGTCCGAAATTTCACAAAAATATCATTAACCGTATTTTGCCCACGTGGTTTCTGTTTGTGGTATTCGGTAAACTCTTTATAAAGGTCGGGCAATGTATCAAAATAAATGTGTTCTTTTTTGAGAAAATCAGAAAACGATTGCAGTGTGTCGGGTGTAACAGTATTGAGTTCCCATATCCACGATTTAAGTTTTCGGTCGGTTTGTTGCGTGTATAATTCAAATCGTTTCAAACAACGATATACGACACGGAAATTTTTACGGCGTACTTCGGATAGTGGGTGTTTGTTCAAAAATTCCTCAAAAGCGTCAAAGAACGTTTGTTGTGGTGTTTCGTATTTTTCGGGACTTAATAATTTATCTATTTCGGTATCGAGTAAATCCGAAGTTAGATTTTTACCTTTTTCAAGATAAATACTTTTGATAAGTGCTTTTCTATCATTAACGCCGGTATCAAATGCCTTGCGTTCCAGCTCGTCAATAATACAGCGAGCTTTTATTTTTTGCTGTTTCTCGTCCCATTTGTCAGGACTTACAGAAAGATTACTTTTGTGGAATACTTGAAAATCCCTGCCGTCTCTTAAACGGAAACGAACATTTACCGACTTGTTTTTTTCGGTTTTTAACGTTCTAATAAATGCGGTTACAGTAGCCATAAGAATATTGCTTTAAAATGGTGGTGCAAATTTACTAAACTTGCACCACATAAACAAAATTTTAAGCAATATTTTTTCAACAATTTTCAATTAATATTTTTATAAAATACTAATATTCAATGAAAATATAAAATATAATTGTGTTTATTTCATTTTGAAAGATTGCATATTTTAAGCACGGCTCTGGGTACTTT
>Ga0123357_10014581_pt1 | contig 10265 bp, 16 predicted proteins | sample TergutEmb28metaG_FD_89873 | JGI IMG/M metagenome (GOLD analysis project Ga0123357, IMG submission 89873) | Embiratermes neotenicus P4 segment gut microbial communities from Petit-Saut dam, French Guiana - Emb289 P4 | ecosystem: Host-associated > Arthropoda: Insects > Digestive system > Gut ... | reverse complement strand
CTTTGGCGTGTCTGCCAAACTGAATGGAGTCGTTGAAATCAAAGATGCTGAAATCGTAAAGCTCTAAAGTCAGCCGAAAACATTGTTGCCCAGAACGGGATTTTGCAGATAAATGCGCAGTTGCGCTATTACCTGCATATCGAAAATCCCGATCGACTGACTGATGTGGAATGGGCAATACATGCCGAATCGTTAAAATGGATTAGAAAAAAAGAAGCCGGAGAATGAGTAATACGCTTTCTTACATATTAGACCTGAAGGGAAACATGACGTCTATGATGCAAAAAATAGGCGTTGAATCCAAAAATGTTGAAAACAGACTTGAGGGGGTGAAAAGCGCCGCGTCAGGTCTGGGAAACATTTTTAAAATGGTCGGCGCCGGTTTTGTCGCTTACAAGGTTTTCGACACGATAAAGGAAGGCGTAAAAGATGTACAGGCGCTTCATGAAGCGGAAGCGCAGTTGAAAAATACAATGCAGAACATGGGCGTTTACAGTCAGGATGCTTACGACAAGGCAATCAAAGGAGCAACGGACATGTCTAAAGGTATTCGATTTACAGATATTGAAGTCATAGCCCTGCAAAGCCAGCTGCGCATGGTTGGAAAAATCGGAGAAAGCGAGATGAGTAAGCTGACTATGGCTTCCGCCGATATGGCAACAAAGTTCGGCATGGGATTGACGGAAGCCGGTAATGCGATTGCCAAAGCCGTGAACAATCCTGAAATGATGACGCGCCTGGCAATGCAATTAAAGATTGATCCGGGCATTGTCGATAAAATCCAGAAGATTGCCAAAGCGGGCGATGAGACAAGGGCGCGCCTGATGCTGATTGACGTCGTACAGCAAAAAGTGGGCGGTTCGGCAAAAGCGGCTTTTGACGCCGATCCGCTGGCAAGGTTCAATAAGGCAATGGAAGGCGTCAGGATGTCGCTTGGAGAAATGGCTGTCGGCGTTCTGAAAGTACTCGCTCCTGTCATTGATAAAGTTTCCGCTGCTTTTCAAGATGCAGTCAAATGGATTTCTGATACCTTTGGCGGTTTTTTTGAAGAATACGGGAGTAAATTTTTGGACTTTTTCAACAGCATTTCAGATGTTATTTCCGGTGTGTTTGATAAAATAAAGCAAAACAGCGGTTCAGTAATGGCTGTTGTTTCTCCTCTTATTAATATCGCTAAGGACGTGTTTAATACGTTTCAGGAGCTATTTGATATTATTCAAAGCGGAAATATCGGGGATTATTTTCAACCGGTTGTAGATTTGCTTTCAAATTACGTTGTCCCTCTTATATCACAACTTTGGGACTTTATAAAAGATATTGTTTTGAAAGTTGTTGATTTTGTAAGTAAATCGACGCTGTTAAGAGATCTTTGGAATGGTTTGGTTAATTATTTTAAACTGTTAATGACTGAACTTTCATGGGTTATTGACGGATTAAAATGGCTGTTTGATAATGTAGTAATGCCAATTCTTTGGGCAATTGAAAAAGCATACAGGCTGATAACCGGAAGTACTCCTTCAGAGGTTGAAATAGTAACAAAAAGTCCGGCTTCTTCTATCGCTCCGCCAACTGTTCCGGGAGTGACACCGCCTCCTGCTGCAACTACAGGAATTTCAAATATTGGAAATTCAACCGGTGGAAACGCAGGAAAAGATACAGCTAAGAGTATTGCAACCGGCGGAACAAAAACGACAAATATCACTTTGAATGTAAGTCAAATGGGTAATGATATGAAAATCTATGTAAGCAGTATTAAAGAGGGAGCTGAAAATATTCGCGACATGGTATTGGAATATTTAACGCGAGCGCTTTCAATGGCAAGTTCGCAGGCAAACTAACATTATGGCATTTTCAATCAATACAATATTCACAAAAAACGATTCAATTACGGTACGCGATGCAAGTAACCTGATTTACTCAGGGCATACGGTATTAATGGTTTTGCCGTTGAATTTCCGTTTTCCCGATGGATCGTGGTTTTTCTTCCCTATTGAACCTTTAATTTCCGTATCCGGAAAAAACGTAATCGTAAAACGCAATGTTGCAAAACCGGAGCATCGCGGCACAATCAAAGAACGCTGGGCTGAAGATGATTTTCAGATAAATATTCAAGGCTCTTTTACGGAATTTGATTTGCATACTTACCCGTCGCAGTTAGTGTCTAATTTGTATCAGACGGTTACGCAACGGAAAGCTATTGAGGTTAAAAATGAACTGTTTCAACTGTTGAACATTCATCAGATTGTAGTTGAATCCTATTCATTCCCGTTTTCCAAAGGAGAAAACGTGCAGAACTTTACGATTGACGCTTACAGTGATGATTTGTATGAACTCTTTATTGATGTAAAAAATGTTTAATATGGTTTATGACATACAGATAGGCAACTATAGACTTGGTTTGCTTGAATCGGTCGAAATACACAAGTCGGTCGATTTGCTGGCAGACACAGCCGTTGTGAAAGTCCCGGGCGTTGTCTATAATCAGGCATTGGACATTGAAGATAAAGTAAAAGTTGGCGATCCGGTAACAATCAAACTTGGATATGACAGCGACCCTCCAACCGAATTTGAAGGCTATCTGCAGCGCATCGACACGGACGACAGCCGTCTGACTTTCAACTGTGAAGATGCAATCTATCTGACGCGAAAGCCGATACCGGCAAAAGTATTTACTAATTGCAAGGTAAAAGATATTGCGCAATACTGCATGGATCATTTGGGATTCGGGTTAAATTGTAAATTAGACACATCAACGCCTTATTTTGATAAATTTGTTATTTCCCCAAACGACACGGTATATAATGTGCTCAGCAAATTGCAGGAAACGACGAAAGCCAATATCTACATGCAGGGAACGACGCTGAACATTCATCCACGGTACATTGAAAAAGGCGGCGACGTCACCTATGATTTTGCAGTCAATATTGAAAAATCCGATCTGAAATACAGGAAAAAGGAAGACAGACCGGTTGAAGTAACCGTCAAATCTGTTGGATCCGACGGAAAATCAAGAAGCCTGACCATCGGGCAGGCAGGAGGCGATAAGGTTACGCTGGATTCCCCAACGACAATGACAAAAGACGGAATGAATACAACGGCGCAAAACATGCTCCGTGAAAAATCATTCGACGGCTACGAAGGAAGTATCACCGGCTGGCTGGTTCCGTATGTCGAACCGACCTGGTCGGCTAAAATCATTGACAAGGAATATGAGTACAAAACCGGCTCGTATTACGTGATTTCGGTTACAACGACTTTTGATGAAAACGGCGGTTCCCGAAAAGTGGAACTGGGCATAAAATTAACAGGCAATGGATAGGTACAGGCGCGTATCGGAATTAATAAAAGGCTTTCAGCGCACGGGACGGTCATTTTTTCATGCAACGGTTGAAAGCGTTGATGGCAATACCTGCACTGTGAATGTTGACGGGCTTTCAATTTCCGACGTCCGGTTGAAAGCGACTACCACCAAAACAAATAATCAGGTATTGCTGACGCCGATGGTTGGAAGCGATGTGCTGGTTGGATCTTTTTCCGGCGATTACAGCAACCTGTTTGTATTGATGTCTGATGTGACTGGCAAGATTGAAATTACCTGTAACGGACAGAACCTGATGCAACTGCTGTCGCAATTGCTTCAAACGCTTTCCAAAGCACAGGTAATCACGCCTAACGGAACCGGAACGTTTGACCCAGGTACGATAAGTCAATTAAGCGTCATTGAAAATTTATTTAAACAGATATTCCAATGAAAAACTTAGGCATCCTGTTAAATCCGGAAAGCAATGATTTTGATATTAAGGTTATCCGAGATGATTCCGGAAAGATTACGCAAGGTTTGCATGTTGGCGATACGACGAAACAAAACATAGCAGTTATCCTGAAAATGCAGCCCGGCGAATTAAAAGAACAGCCAACTGTCGGCGTTGGCATCGATAATATTACGCTGGATACTGATTTTCTGTTTTATAAGCATCGAATCAGGCAGCAGTTAGACGCGGAAGGAATGCAGGTCAATCATTTGGAAATAAACGGTCAAAATATTGAAATCAATGCAAATTACAGGTAAACAGGGGCAATGGCTGGGCGATATTGTCGTTCGCGAAGCAGGCAGTATTGAAGCGCTTGTTGAAATGGCAATCAACAATGATGTTTCAATAACAGGAAAAATGGATGCCGGTTCGCCGGCTCTTCAACCTGTTCCGGTTAATAAGCGCGTGATGAATTATTATAACATAAACGGCATATATCCGGCAACCGCAACGGAACCGGACAGGAGGAGTTTCAGGGGTATTGGATATATGTCAGTGGGTATAACTTTTATAGTATCAGAAGATAAAAAAATATGACAACACGAGGTTTAAAAAATAACAATCCGCTAAATATCCGGAATAACGGAGACGCCTTTCAGGGTGAAATCCGTCCAAGCGCCGACAAAGCATTTAAACAATTCAAAACGGCTGCTTATGGTTACAGGGCTGCATTTGTAACGCTTGCAACTTACCTGACGCGCGGTTGGAACACGATCGAAAAGATTGTACAGCATTGGGCGCCTCCTTCTGAAAACAATACGGCAGGTTATATAGCAGCCGTTGAAAAATTTTCATTAGTCAAACGGGACAAGGTTTTAACGGCTGATTCAGGGGAGGATTACGTAAAAATAGTAATTGCGATGAGCAAGGTAGAGAATGGAGTTGACGCCAATCCGGCGGATGTGCGCGAAGGGTTTAATTTACAAGACAAATTAAAAAGTAATTTATATTAATATGACGATTTCTAATGTTGAAATTCTTGATGTAATTAATTTTACAGCAACCGGTGTCGCAGGCGTGGTTGGATGGATTGTCGGTCGCCGAAAACAAAAAAATGATTTTCTTGTAGAGTTGCAATCTTCTATTGATTTACTTATACATAAAAATAAGGAATTGTTAGATGAAGTGATTTTATTAAGGGGTGAAAATAGTGAATTGGCAATAGAAGTTAAAGAACTAAGAAATGAAAATCATCAACTCAAAATTGCTATTGAAAAGCTAACTGAAGAATTAAATAAATTAAAAAACAAAAACAAATGAAACAAAATAATATTGAAAAAATCTGCATAATTATCGCAGTTATAGCTGAGATACTTTTTTTTGTTTTGCTTTTCTTTATGGTTTTTTCTTCCTGCAAATCGCCTCAAAAAACGGTTTCCGGCTCAAAACTGAATCAGACGACAAATATCAGCAATGACGTATCGTCATCTGATGAAAAGCAATTTAAAGAAAGAATTGACCAGATAATCAAACGTCTGATAATTGATGAGTTGAATATTGAAGTTAAAAACGTAAAATACGATACGGAAAAGCCGGTTGATTCCACGACTGGAAAACATCCGGTAAGTGAAGAAATGAACGTTAAAGTCAACCGTCAAACAAACGTGAACGAAACGGACAGCATTCGCAAGTCAACGGATAGCATTTCGGCGCTAAAAACAAATGACAATTCAAATACAACTGTTAAAACAAAGTCCGAAACAAAAGAAACAAAGCAAACCGGACTGAGCGCTTTGCAAAAAAATTTGATTGCCGCCGGAATAATTTCAATTATAGGATTTATCATTTTCATAATCATAAAAATAAAGAAATAATGACTGTTGCCGAATTTAAGAAGCTGATGACCGATGCGTATATCGGTGATGAAACCGTAAAAAAGATTTACGGATTTCCTACCGGTACCGATCCTGTATTTGAAGATCAGTTTTCAGCTGTATCGCTGGAAAATATCATCTTTTCGGATGTTGCAATCGCCATGTTTGTTATGCAGGAACTGTTTAATCGGTTCAAGATTGATATTTCCGAAATACTGAATGCACAAATATCCGGTACTGCCAACTGGTATGCTTATAAGGCAATGCTTTTTCAGTTCGGAGTGGAAATGGATCTAGTTCCCGAAACCGATTATTACGATAACACAGGAAGGACAGATGCAGAAATTGCAAAAAGTCGGGTGGTTCATTATGCGGCAGCCGTTGAAGCGCGGGATAAAAGTATTCTCTATGTGAAAATTGCAACCGACGATGCAAATGGAATAAGAAATCCTTTGCCGCCCGATCAGTTAATTGCATTTAAACAATACTTAAATAACATTCAGTACGCAGGCGTCCGAATATCGGTAATCAACGATCCGCCTGATGAAATGCGCTTGGAAATCGATATTTACTACGATCCGCTGGTACTGGATGAAACCGGACGCCGGTTAGACGGAACCGATGACGCGCCGGTTCAGGTCGCAATCCGGAATTTTCTAAAAAATCTCCCATTCAACGGGACATACACTAATCAGGGATTAGTCGATACCTTGCAGATAATTAACGGCGTTGTTATCGCTGAAATCATATCTGCCGAATCTCGCTTCGGCGCTTTTACCGATTTTACAGCGATAAACGCCCGTGAAATTGCTCACGCCGGCTATTACCAAATTTTGGATGAAAATCTAACATTAAACTTTATATCGAATGAAGAAGTATTATAATATCAATTATTCGTTGCTGGTTTTGCTTTTGACGCCGGTCAAGTTACGCAATGATATGGTAAAAATATTTATTATATCAATGGCAAAAGCGCTGGATTCATTGAATAATGATTTTAATACTTTTACTCAATCCCTGAAAACAACGATCAACGCGCAAACCTGCTATATGCAAGCCATGTTGAATGATAACTTTGATTTCGTTCAACGCCGGATCAGGGTAAGAACCGCGCCGATCGATTTTGATTCTTTCCTGTTGTGGAAAGAAAATCAGAACAAGCCGATAATGATTTCCAAAGAAGCATCGGAAGGATTTACCCCTTTCCTGTTGAACAGAGACGGTCAGATTGGCGCAAACAATGTTGATTTTGAAGTTGTACTTCCGAAAATGTGGGTAATGTCCGCTTCTGAATTAAAACGATTGAGAATATTATTGAATCAAAATAAATTAGCATCTAAAAAATACAGTATAGTATATGAATAGTATTAATTTTACGGCACAAGACAATTTTCCGCTCTCGTCGGATACGATGAATATGTTGCAGCAAATGATTAAATTAAATGCCAATATGGCGCTGCTGGGCGGCTCAAATTATATTCTTTCCGGTTGCGATGTTAACGGCACAACGGTAAGCGCTGGAACGGTTGTCATCAATGGCGAACTGCTTACGTTTGAAGGTGGAACAAAGAAAGACAAAATTACCATTGTAGAGACAAAGCAAACACTGAACGCCTTTGGCGTTAATTATCTTAATGCGTACATTTTTCGTACAGCAAAATTTTCAGATATCGGCGATTATAACTGGGTGGATTTTGTTCGGGTATTAACTAATGGAGAATTACAGCAAAAGATTGAAGCAATAACCGGTGATGCACCCGGTACTGTTAAAATGTGGGCTGGTGCGGAATCTAATATTCCAGCTAATTATGAAATCTGTAATGGCAAAGAATTACAAATTAGCTTATATCCTGAATTGTATGATATAATTGGCATTTCATTTGGCGGAAATGGACAAACTACTTTTAACTTGCCGGATTTAAAAAGTCGTTTTATTGTTGGTTATGATAGTTCAGATTCCGATTACAATACGATTGGAAAAAAGGGAGGGAAAAAATCGGTCATACTCGGAACAGAGCATTTGCCTTCGCATAATCATAGGGATCCTACAGACGGTGCATTTGATAGGCTTTCAGCCCGTGCGGATGAAATTGATTCAGCTAATACGTCCGGAACGCTAAGCGATACCGAACCGGATAGGAGATATCGGGTCGGTGGAATGATTAGCAGTCAATGGAATCAGGCTACAATAAAAAGTGTCGGCGGGGATCAAGCGCACGAAAATCAACCTCCCTATTTTGTTTTGTCATACATTATCAAAGTAAAATAATACAGTTATGGTATCATTACAACAAATCATAGCATGGTTTAAAACCGGTCTTTTCCCAACGCAAGAGCAATTTGAGCAAACATGGCGTTCTTTTTGGCATAAGTCAGAAAAGATTCCGGGAACTCAGATTGAAGGTTTTCCGGCGTTAACGCCTGATGGGGTTGAAACGCAAATTAAAATATGGATAGGAATGGAAGATCAACTTCCTGTCGATACTGAGAGATCAGAAACAAAAACACTTTACATTGCGCTTGGAAACGAAGAGGAATTGCCATAATGGGACATCTTTACTACGAAAATAAGAATTTTGCGGGCGGGGCTTTTGAAAAAAAGATTATCAAATCCGTCTATTTTGGAAAGGAGTTGCTTTGGCCGCACATTCCGCTTTTTATTACTGTTGATACTTCTATTTCAAAGACGATAACATTAGAAAATGTCAACGGCTTGTCGATTGACTGGGGAGACGGCAATTTCGGAACAGGAGGAAGCGCTACTACTCATACTTTTTCCGATATTGGCATATATGAGATAAAAATTGAAGGAATGAGCGTTATTCCGGATGCTTTTTTAACATCACAAACATCTGTAATAAAATTATTTTCTAAGATATTATTTTCTTCAATAGGAGACAATGCTTTTTATTACTGTTCTGCAATTACAAGTTTTATTGCTGACTTTTCCAAGATTACCCAAATACATGATTCAAATACCGGCGTTTTTCGTAACGCCTTTGCTTCCGGTTCGCACATAGAATTAAATTTCAGTTCGGATGCTTTTATAAAGTTGGGCGTTCAAGCGTTCTATGTATCAAAAGTCTGGAAGGTACATTTTAGCCCTAATGCTACTTTCAGTGTAGGAGGAGGAGCTTTTAGCACTTGCAATGAATTAGTTGAGGTAACGCTTGGGCGTATTACCAGCTTGGGCGACAATGCCTTTTACAACTGTTCTGCAATTACAAGTTTTACTGCTGACTTTTCTCAGATTACCCAAATACCCGATTCAAGTTCCGGCGTTTTTCGTAACGCCTTTGCTTCCGGTTCACACATAGAATTAAATTTCAGTTCGGACGCTTTTACAAAATTGGGCGTTCAAGCGTTCTACGTATCAAAAGTCTGGAAAGTACATTTTAGCCCTAATGCTACTTTCAGTGTAGGAGGAGGAGCTTTTAGCGCTTGCAATGAATTAGTTGAGGTAACGCTTGGAATTGTTACGATTATAGATACTAACGCATTTTATAACTGCATAAAATTACAGACTATACGTATAAGTAACCCAAATCCGCCACCTATTAATACAGTAATACCGACTAATTCTTTGCAAAAAATATATGTTCCTGCAGCAAGTTTGTCCGCTTATCAAAATGCAACCGGATGGATTGCGTATGCAAGTTATATGGAGGGCTTTTAAATGAAAATTCAAACAAAAAACAACGGATTATCAGATTATACGCTTGTTCAATCAGACGCAAACAAATTTCTGATTGAAATAGGCAGCGCGTCCGTATTAGGCGCTGAGATTGCGCTCGGCTATGACTATTACGACCGGAAAACGGGCGAATTATTACCTGAAAAGCGAAAACTTGAAACAGGTAATATTCTTGAGGTTTGGAACTATGATGATATTACAGACAAGGAAAGTGAAAATTACAATCCGAATCGGGTTTTTACTGCCGGCGAAATGATTCTTAAAGGTGGTAAAATCTACAAAGTTCTTTTAACACATTGGCTTTATCAGGTAACAGATGATAATTTCGATACTTTTTACCAGTCAGTTGCTAATTTGAGCGACGTATTAGGCGGCAGCATACCGGAATGGATACAGCCAACAGGGGCGCACGACGTTTATATGAAAGGCGCAAAGGTAACTTACAATGGTAAAACTTATGTTAGTACAGCTGACGCTAATGTTTGGATGCCGGGTGTGTATGGGTGGGACTTGGTGAACTGAAATAATTTTTTTTGTACAATTCGATTTTAAAAATTGTACTTTTCGTTTTTGCGATTATATAATATGCCGCCAATGCCAATTCCTTAAATTCTTCTGAATAAAACTTTCTTTCTCTTTTCTCCATAACTTTACTTTTTTTGTATTTATTTTTTGTAAAGCTATTTCAGGACAAGACAGATTCGCTGTGCCAATGATGAAGCGGAAAGCGTAGGAATTATAGACGAACTCTATCGTTTGGCAGGCATTTACAAAACCTGTATCGTTTGCGTTCTGCATTTCGTTCCCAACGGTTTGAAGCTACGGGGACATTTGGGTAGTGAATTGCAGCGAAAGGCGGCGGCTATACTTTCGATAGAAAAAGACGAAGAACCGCAAATTTCGGTAGTCAAGGCATTAAAAGTACGTGATGGTAGTCCGCTGGAT
>Ga0123357_10014579_pt1 | contig 10266 bp, 6 predicted proteins | sample TergutEmb28metaG_FD_89873 | JGI IMG/M metagenome (GOLD analysis project Ga0123357, IMG submission 89873) | Embiratermes neotenicus P4 segment gut microbial communities from Petit-Saut dam, French Guiana - Emb289 P4 | ecosystem: Host-associated > Arthropoda: Insects > Digestive system > Gut ... | reverse complement strand
CTCGGCTGCCAGCAGCCGACTGAACTGACACCCCCGCCGATATAAATGGACTCGTCCGTTTCGCTGGAAAACCAAATCTGGTTTCTGCGCGTGTGCCATCACGTTCCGTTTCTGCTTCTACCATCCAGTGATATCAGCTGTGCCTTTTTTAAAACCCTAAAGCCCGTGTAGAAACATATTTTAAATTATATTCTTAGTTTCTCAGCCTGGCAGTACCCTGTAATTGGGGTTGTCAGAGAGAGGGCTGTATAAAATGAACTGGCGGGCTGCGTGTTGCAGACTTCTGGCTGTGAACAGTTCTTGAAGGGGCTTCGGACCACCTTGTCGCAGTGCTCTGTTTGTTTGAGGTGTGGAGTGCCCGTGCATCTTCTGTCTCACGATTATAAAGAATCAGTTCATAGCGTCTCCGTCTGTATTTAATGCATACTGAAGTGCACCTTTACTTGAATCTGCTAAAATCCGACTAACCTTGATGGGATTACGAACGGGTGTTCGGGGTGTTTGAAATGTTGGCTAGAGACTTCCTTGTTTTGACATACAAAGCTCTCCCTATACAGGCCTGGATAGGTCACAAGGGCTTCATGAGTTTGGGGCTTCTAGCAGTTTCCGACAATCGGCTCATGAAGGTAGCAAGCTTGTCAGTCCTACACGCCGGCCGCCTTTACCCACAGGAGATATCTGGGACGACGCCAGGGTGAGAGTGCGGCAGGAAGGATTAAGTCAATGAAAAATCCCAATGACCCCATCGGGAATCGAACGCGCGACCTTCGGGCTTGTAGGGTACTGTGTCAACAAACTGCGCCACCGCGTTTCGCTTGTTTGATATATACGCGTCATAAAAAAGGCACTTAAGGGCTATTAGCCGCTAGTAAGTGGTAACTAAGTAACTACTGTAGCTAATTAACCGTTATTAAGTCACCTTAGAATTGCAAAAAGTTTTCCTACCGGTAATGACAATAGAACTGAGATTAAGAAACACTCTAAAGGAGGAACGCCTGACGATTAGAATCTACTGATCTCGTCGAACTGGTAGGCACAACTCGCGGACCCCCGACTGAGCAACCCTGCATTACTGGATGTAGCCCAAACAACAATACACAAATACCCGACGTTTCGGAATGGTTTGTTTGCTGGTATTTTTGTTTACAAAAGTGGGGAAAGTAAACATAGTTGAGGGATCGACTATGTACGTCCACCCCTCTTTTCCATCCCGCAATTACTCGACAGAAGTCGATAAAATTTGGTATGAGCTCAGCACTAAGGTTGTTTATTTTTCATATGTATTAGTTCATTGTTGACCTTGCTTTAAAGAAACCTTCACGGAAATCCATCGATTTGCTGGTGGCTCCACCATCTCCTGCTGTGCGTCGCTCGCCACCCCCCACAAAGAGTTAGCGGTTTATTTTACTCGAGGTTTAATTCCTTTCGTATAGTGTTCACCGCCAACTTGTTGTTTGTTTAGACTGCTGCTAGTTCGCATACTTTGTCGCATTCTAGTGAGTTACGACACGCTGTGCTCATGCCGCGCGTCAGGCCGCCGAAGTGTCTGTCCTGACATATTTTGTGCAAGGTGTCCTTCGCTTTCTTGACGTATTGGTTCGTCACTCGCTGTCTGCACCATATTGCCCTCGTTGCCTGAATACCGTTTCTTCAGTTTGTTTCTGTGGCCCGTCCTTTAATCAGTCCACACATTTTTGCCTGGATATTTTTTTCCCGGTATTTTTACGTTTCGCACTACGCATTTCTGTTGCATGAATACTAATTTGTGTATTGTGGGTTAAGGTCACACTAGCTTGCTAATTGCGTGTTTTATTCAGTGTCGTATACGATGCAAGTTGTGAGTTGATGTTTGTTGACATATTATGTAAATTTGTTTATTTGTGCTCATTTCTTGTTCTTGGTGTGAATGGTATGCTGTCGTCGGCAGCGACAGTGTCGGAATCGTACCTGGAGGAGGAAGTCAATATTTATATCTTGTGTACGGAAAAATACATGGCACTAAAATCGATATGTTACGTAAAATACGTATTTTAAATCCTGCGCTTGTATTTGAAACGATTCTTAAATTGTGCTTATGTAAAGAAATGCAGCGAAACTTTTTTTTTTAATTTAAAGAGCTTGGTGAAGTTTGTAATTAAGGAACATCTAGGACAGTGAGGAGCCCGATACTATCATGAAGCGCTGCTGTTAGTTTATAAACCTTGAGTTTTTACATCACCGAAAACACTGCGTTTCCAATACAAAGATCCACTGGTTAATGTTGCTTAGGAAAATATTGGCTGTTTCTTGTAAAAATCACACGAAATTTAAAATATTTAGTTTTTCAATGACTTTACCACGTTGACAGTTATTGTAATGAAGCTGTACCGGTTCTGCTTGACAGTTGGGAACATGCAGACCGTAGCCACTGTGTATAGCTGTTAACCTTCATAAATATTTTAGCCGCTGTTGTCCATGGACACAGGAACCAGATATAGCATGTGATACTGGGTAGTACACTGGCAAATACAATACATGGTCGTTACAACAGTAAGTGTGTACATTAACAGTCCTGTTCACGAGACCCGAAATAACGTTATGACTGTGCTCATATGCAATTCAGCTGAATTGCGACGCGGTGTTTTATAGCGTTTCTCTGGCGTGCATAGTGCACATTATTGGGAGTTATTTCTGCGTCGTTTATGATCATTTGTCATTACAGTGATTTTAAGATTAGTCGTACTCCGGGTTGTTCGACAAGCGTTTGTTTCGGCAATGTACCCTTGGTTTGGTCATCGGTTTTGCCACTGTCTGTCGTACACAGCATGCGTACTGTTCCTGAGTGATGGGCTTTCCATCTTGTCTCAGCTGTCATCCTATCTGCGTTTGGCGATGAATCACTTTATACAGGTGCATTATGGGTTAAACTGTTAAAATGGGTTCATATAGTCATTCATTCTATAGTGTGTTTTCCGACAGGTCCATAGCCTCTTCCAAAGTGAGTTCTCCGCAGAGTGCGATCTAGTGCCTTCTCTTTCAATTTCCAGTATGCTCTCGCTTCACAAGGTTATCAAGTAGTTGCCTACATCTTTTTCCTCGTCTTCCCGTCACTTCTATCCTTCCGTTTATTTTCCCTTCAATAACGCGTTTTAGAAGGCAGTTTCTACGCAAGAAATGACTATTCCAGTTAGCCATACTTTTTATTTTATGTAGGATATTCCCCTCATTCACTCTGTTTAATACCTTTTCATTTCTCACACGATCGATGCAGTTCATGTGCTCAGTCCTTCTTTGGAATCACATTTCAAAACTTTCCAGGTGTTTTTGATGTATTTTTCTAAGTGTCGAAGTTTCAGCACCATACTTAGCTGTGCTCCAAATGTAGCATTTTATACTGTTTCTTCCTTAAATTAAAGACCAATTTCCTTATGAAAAGAGGGGTTCGTAAAGTAATGCAAAAAAGAACTGTGCATTGAAGTTCACAGGTAACATAATTTCATTCACAGTGTAATATCTGCCTTTTACTTCTTGAGGTTAAAGCAAAGCAGGATGACAGTATGCCTGTCCAGGATAGATTGTACTGACTTTGATATCGAACGCTATTCGCCAGGTGTTGCTCTACTCAGCAGCTTGCACCGCGCTGTAACTTGAAATGTAATGGCAGGTAAACGATTCTTCTGTCCCGTCCGAGAAGAAAAAGCCGTATTGGCCAAGATTCATCCAGGTTTACTAGGTAATCAGTTTGCCAGTTAGCGTATAATCGTTCAAGATTTGTGTCAGGTCGAATTGCATTGTCGTTGCTAAGCGATGAATTGAACATTTTGCGGTGGTTTGAAATGTTATATCTCACGTGGTACAAGTAATTAGAATGTGACATAGCCATTACCTCGCATAATCTGTATGCGGCAGTAAGAATACAACCCGGCGAGTTGTGAATACCAGGCTAATGCACGAACCACTAAGAAACAGATTGCGGCCTGTTCTTTCAGCTTGGAATAAAATTTGTATAGGTAGTCTATAGTGCAAGTGCTTAATGCAGTTATTTTAGTTCCGTCACATAGTTTTTCAGGGTTTACCTCGGCATACGAGGATTACAGACCCCATGCCGGACAGCTTCTCACCCGGGCTGTGTGATTTCTTTATTTCGCTCTGTTGTTTCAGCCGCATACCTTACGCATTATCGAACAGAAGGTGGAGGTGGTGGCTTGTTCTGAGGGCCGGTACATTCCTGCAGTGTAGGAGAACAGTGTCTGCAGACATTTCCGACTGATTTTTGGACCGTAAAGAAACACGGTTTCTCGTCTAGACATCCACCTGATCAGCGATTGCAGGCAACGTGTGGCTCGAAACCACAATTGTCTGTGTTCCTTGCGAACTTGCGTTTTTAACGTCTGTTTTAATTACTATAATTTAAAACAACAAATGCACACACTTGTGTTAGATTTACAACAATATAAAAACCACTAACTCTTACATGTTTCGTGCCTTATTGGCCCATAATCAGGGAGTACAAGAACTGTATAAAGTGCCTGCTTAATATATGGGTCTTACGCATGTAGAATTTTCCATTAGTTCTTTACAGCGAAAGACCAATGTTTCAAGCATTCATTTCATACAGTTATTGTAATCCCACATGATGGGCCAATAAGGTCCGAAACATATAGGTGTTAGTGGGTTTTATATGATTGTAAATGTAGTACAGTCGTGTACAATTGTTGGTTTAAATTATAGTAATTGAATTGTAAAACACGGAATGGAAAATGTGAGAGGCCTTTAGATGCGTCATCCCCGTTGTGTTTAGTAATACAATAAGGAGAGGGGTTTAAAGAGTCAAAATACAACTGAGTTTTTTAGATGTTGTTATCTTAAACTGACGACATGTTTCGGCCCCTGCTCTGGGCCGTATTCAGGTCACAAAAGTATTTATTCGACGAAACTATACAGTATAAGTCATAAAGTATATAAATCTAAAACTCAACGAGATCTCGTTGCTCAATATTCTAATGCTGTTCATGACTAGGTTAAGATCTGGATATATCATAAACCTAACAATATAATAGTCATTATTTACAGTAGGTATTTAAAAAAACTGGAGTAGTAGATTAGTAAAACCATTGTCGCTGTAGGATGTGTATGATTTTCGGAAAACTTTGTATACCCCAAAATTTTTGGGGGTCGTCTGTCTTGAAGAGTGTGATTTAATAAGCACAAGTCATGTAATTTAAGTTACAGGGATAATTGTGTTTTGACTCATTTAAACCCCTCTCCTTATTGTGAGAGGCCTGTATTTTCTTGTGTCTCCACTAGAGTAACACCGTATTGGTTAGCCTGAGTATCATAAATACCAATTTTTATTGCAGTATTTTTACTCCGTTGATTGTACGTCCCACGAAGAGTTCAGTGAGTGCAAGTCTTCACTAAACCTGCACGTATCTCGAGCATCTCCCGGCCGAGGCCGGGTTTAGACCCAGCATTTGTCTCCCGAGTACTTTGGTCTTTCCCTGTCAGAGTTACTCCACCACCTCTTTACTGATTGCTTGATTAATTCATTTATTCGTTTATTCATCAGTCCATCCATCTCCGACGCTACAAAATCTAAGCAGTTAACAGCGACATTAAATAACTAAAAGAAGTACTATAAACGTGTCCGACCGTTTAACATTGTGAGCACTTTCTTCGGCAGCAACGTGCCATTGAGTGATGTATTCAGAACACGTTATCACCGGTGCAGGCTGCATATTGTTTCTGATTTCCCAAAGCAGACAAACACAGAACACTTGTTTGCTGCGCCTGCTTTTCGACAATGTGTGTACGAGTGTGTACCTTACCGGATCATCCCATTATTTGGCGATGGAAATGAGGAGTACTAGAAAGAACTGTGGGGATAGCAAGTGGCTGTTCTTAGAATCGAACGCAAGGCCCGTAAGATACGAAGAGTCGTGCTGCCGGTCAACCAAAACTGTCGGTGTAGCAAGCCATAACGTTACCGACACTTTCGATCTACCGTGCATAGTCGCACTGCTGGTATTTATACCGCGGCCACTCTCACGAAGCAATTACGTAAGGTGAGGGTTAATCCTGCGCAGTTTTTCTCTTTACTGTTGCACGTTTCGATCTCTTGTGATTAGATCACGTTTGCAACCATCGTGACATTTCAGGGTTTTCCTTTGTGTGTCCGTGCTGTTTCTGGGAGAGAATTTCTGTGTAATACTTACAGATTTCCTGTGCAATTCCTTCGCTACTTGTATGGACAAGTGGCTATAATGAACAACAAAGAAAAACTAAGCTCATTGTTTTCATTATATCGAAAACGTTCCAAGATCTCGTTTTCGGAATTTCACCGGATTGTGGCTGAGATATGATTAGTATTAAGGACTGGCCATTTGACGATTGACGTTCATCGGAATCATACATAAAATGCATATTATAACTAACATAAGACGCCTCTGCTTTTAGGGAAATGATCGGTATTTATTGAGAGATTTATGCGAAACACAAACACACTGCGTGGCAAAATAGCCTCGTAGTGTTACAGCAGGTGGTACATATAGTAACCACTGTACTTTGAACTGTTAGTACTTAACCTTTGTGTCAGAACCTCGCCAGAACCACATCTGCCCGACCCGCATGATGATATTTTCTGCATGATATACGTAGTACATGTTGTCCGCAGAAAGAACTTTACCCTTTCAAAATGGTACTAACAACAAATGCGGCGTAGGCATACTTGGAACTCCGCACCTGCGTCAGTCAATAGACACACACTCGAAGTTTTTGTTTCAAACGACCCGGCTCTTAGTTGTTGCGCGCCACCGCCACTTAGCTGGGACTGACTCTGTCTTTGCCACATGCAGGACAGACTAGCTCTTGTGTTGTGGGGTAGCCATTTTAAAGTTAGTGGCATTTAGCAGCGTTTGAAGCAAAACTCCCAGAGTTTCGCTATCCGCTGATGCGGAATTGAAGTTCTGAGTACACCGCATTTATTTCCAGCATAATCTGGCGGACACTGTACGTTGTCACTGCTCTAGCGCTTGCTTTTGTCATGGGTTTTGTACCTCACATCTGAGAGCTTATTGCAGGCATTGTGCAAGAACTTAGAGCAAGCATGGCTTCCTGTTGCATAGATTCAGAGCCGTAACAGTGCTGGGAGAGTAAGGTATTCGTCTAAGGTGTAGTAAATAAGGCTGTGCAAAATGAAAATGTGGACACTTCAAATTTTCTTTCCATCGACTCTCTTCACTCTCGTTATTTGTGCAGTTACCCCCATGTTCAATTAATAAAATTAATGCAAATATTTTGTTATTTTTATAGCGCGAGTGGGGGCGGGGAACACGGTTAGGTAGCTTGCTTCAGATCCGAAAAAGTCTTAGTTACTACGACAGACCTTGTATTGATGTGTTTTTAACTCTTTCATTTTACGTTTATGGAGAATTTGTTAGTTATAACAGTGTGGAGGCATGTGGTATTTTGTGATGCAATTTCAAGAATACTCATTAAGAAACGCATATACATTACATATACATATAATTTTGCGACTGAGTCAAAATATTCTGTCCACTTAATTTCGTGACACGACAATTTTATGTCTTTTCTAGTTTCAGTGGCTAAAAGAACATTACAGGAAGAACAAGAATTTGACGTGTCGGAAATTGGAGTTGAATGAATGAGCGTGTTTGTTGTGCTATTCATTATTAAGACTAATTTGATTTTTTCGTCAGTCAGCATGATTTCCAGTTGTAGTATCTGGGAAAAATAAGACACACAAAGGTGACGTAAGGATATTGAAGATTTTAAAGAAATTCTCCAGTATCAGTAGTATGATTTAAGGCTGTGAAGCAGAAACTGCATTCTTCTGAATCTTTTCAGGCAGTGCTGTGCATTTTCCTGTTTCGGCAACCATTTTAAAATTTGTCATGTCATGTTAATTGGTTCGCTGATTCTTATTGGTGGCCATAGACACGTAAGGACGCTGGGTTCATGCTGTCGGTACATCACGTACCGTCCTGAAGCTCTGCATATACAGACGCTTCCCCACTTACGACGGGGTTCTTTTCCGACAGCCAGGTCTTAATTGGACGTTATCCTAAGTCGGAAATACTTTTTACACGTATACATCCGTCGATTGCTCATTGTCGTTGTTCATATTATCATAATTCGATTCTAAGTCTTTCCTTTCTGTTTCTTTTATCACATTATCCATCTTACTTGCCATATTGGGCACGAGGAAACAAAATGCTGTAATTTATAATAAACTAAAATGTAAAGACGTAGCAGGCACCCAAATACAGTAGTGTGTACAGAATCGCAGTCAACTGACGAAAACAAAAACAAAGGGACCTGCCAGACACAATATTGACTTTTACGCAGGCGCAGTGCGTCGGCCAATCGCGGAGCTTACCGTTGTAGCATATGAGTAGGCCTGTCCGAAAGTCCAGGGCGTCGGTAGTCGTAAGCTATGCGTGTTCGTGTTCGGTTAGTGTATGTGGTCTGTTGTCAGCAAATTGGTAGCATTTGAGAAGAATAATACAGAAGATTACAGTTCTCATTGCTTCGCGGCGGAAGCCTGATTTCACGCATAGGTAGCATTTCTTCGAAATCGCTTCAATGTCTTGACCCAAAGAATTTTCGGAATTTTTCTGCGTTCCTCCTGGCAAAGCCTAGGTTGTGCCTCATACTACACAAGTAACGCTTCTGATTTTTTACTAGAGAGGTGTCTAGTTAGAATCTCGGTCGAGACACTGTCGTGATAGGTTTCTTCGTTTCTGTCATCAGTCCCACGTAAATGTCGGAATTACCTCCAGTTACGTCACGGCCATGCATTTTGCGTTGATTGAATTCATTGCGTGCTTTAATATTACATTTGGTCGCTGTAGACATATAGTCTGAGCAACTGACGTCGTTACACAGTCCTTGAATGAATGAATGAATGAATGAATAAATAAATAAATAAATAAATAGTATCCACCCTACAAATCCACGTACATTCTGCTCAACCTGCTCTCCACGTTCATTCGAGAAGTTCAGGTATTGAACACAGGGGAGTTAACTGAGGATGTACTGTAGATCCTGGCACCCGTTTCCGTAATTGTCGTCTCTCATCGGTAATAATTCAAAGACATTACCTTCCTTTATCAAAACATGTTGCTTTGTGCCCATCTTTCTTCACTTTGAATTTAGACAAATCTGTTAAATAGCCGGTTGTAAAAAAATAGTTCGGATTCAGAATGACGTAGACTAATTACACTGCTTTCGGCCTACTTTCTTTCCCGAAAAGGAACAAAGAGTTGGCTAATCAGATCGCCACGCTGCGTGTGTCTTGTTTTCCCCCGTTTTAACTTGTAACCATTTAGCCGATTTTTGCAAGTTTGGTCTCACGGTTTTATTAGACTATCGGAAATATAACGACTTTATCATTCATTCATTTTGGGCCGAGGCTGTCTGTCTTGGACTTCAACCCTCAATGATAGAGGAATGAGTGTGGAACGTTGGAAGAATGGTAATAATTGTCACTGGAAGACCGAACTTCTCGGAGAGAGACGTGTTCCATTGCCACATTGTCTTCTGCACGTCCTTCGTTCAGTGCCATGGGACAGATACCCGGACCTCCGTGTTTCTAAGCCGGCGCCTAATCGCCTGAGCCACGAAGGCCGAAACATACGTAAGTGTTGCATTGCCCGCTTTAATAAGGCGTAGATGGTGTAAGAACAATTACTACAGCGTTTTTACTCATTGAAAGAATGCCTGTAATTTGTGAAGTCCACACCTGGTCGTTAACCTTTTAACCAGTAAGGAGCACTAACCTTGCCCCTGACTTGTCTTCGGGTGTGTCTACCTGTTTGACCTGAAAATGTTGTGTTGCTTGTTGCAGATATGGCAAGGGACTCCCCTGTAGGCAGTCCTGTCGTGTCTAGAAGGAACGATCTCAATACTCTGAGCAACACGTACCACATTGACCCTGGTCTGCACGAGCAGGCAATCGAACAGGCGCTCCAGCAGCAGATCCTGCAGGTAAGTCGGTGGCCTGGCACCATTTGCCACGCTAGGACCTGACAAAATGGCAAGGAGCACTGGCGAGACCAAAGAAGGCTGCAGAGTACACGTGTCCACACATTCTGCGTTGCTTGTTGGCACTGCATATAAGTAAGGACGATTCTTCGATGCCAAGGGTGCATGTTTTAGCTGATCAGGGGTTAATATTATGAGAGATTGGAAGGGTTCTGTTGTTTTTGCATCAACGAAAAAGAACGAGACTCGTAATAATTAAATTGATCAGACAGTCCTAACACT
>Ga0123357_10014578_pt1 | contig 10267 bp, 6 predicted proteins | sample TergutEmb28metaG_FD_89873 | JGI IMG/M metagenome (GOLD analysis project Ga0123357, IMG submission 89873) | Embiratermes neotenicus P4 segment gut microbial communities from Petit-Saut dam, French Guiana - Emb289 P4 | ecosystem: Host-associated > Arthropoda: Insects > Digestive system > Gut ... | reverse complement strand
CCCCCCCCCCCCCCCCCCCCCAACTTGCTCACTGCCCACGGACTAGTTACTCAGCTCCACACTCAGGCTATAAGCCACGTTTAACTCAAAATCCTCGATGATGAGATCTCAACATCGATACGCGGCTGCATACTTTATATAACCACTCTTACAGCATACAAATGTTTAGGATGAAAAACCTGATGATGGCCAATGTTGGCCGAAACATGTAGTTTTGTCATTGTGTAATAAACGTCAAGTAGATACACACTGTTGTGTTATTGACTGTAATTACCCTACCTATTAGGTACTGTCTATATACTTGTGTGAGATGTACTGGTTAGATATTTGTGTCAGGTGTACTGGTTATGTACTTGTTTGAGATGTACTGGTTAGATAGTTGCATGAGATGTACTGGTTAGATATTTGTCAGGTCTGCTGGTTAGATGTTTATGTTAGTTGTGCTGGTTAGATTGTTGTGTTAGGTGTGTTGATTGTATTTGTGTCAGTTGTGGTGGTTAGAAAATTGTCACGTGTGTTTCGATATTTATGGCAGTTGTGCCAGTCGCGCTGGATAGACCGACCAGACCTGTGTGTAACCTTTTCCCCATATTACGACGCATTTTGTATTGGTCGGACGACGTAAGATACCGGCCAAGTGACTGCCATAAGTGCAGCGCTGTAGCTTGCTGGAGTGCAGTCCGAGCAGAACTAGACAGAACTATAACGCAACATCAGAGCACGAACCGAGGCTTTGGGACCGAGAGTTGGCGCCTTAGCAGGCTAGTCAGGCTGCCTGTGGAAGGGAGGCCGACGCGACTGCAGCCACTGACTGACCTGACTATTTTGCGTGACGTCAAACTGCTGTAATATTTAATTACATTGAGGATTATATCAAAATTAATGTGACGTAGGCTGTGTTCGGCTGCGACGGAACATTTAACGTTTTTCAACAACAACGACATGCTCATACCCTTGGTGCGGGTGAATGAGCAACGCTCTGGTGACCATGGCCACTATTATTACTGGGCCATCTCTTCTCTTTGAGGTACGCGCTCTTGGCAAAGCAACATTTTCAGTGGTTCTTTACGAAGCAAACACGTCATTTGTGGAGACTGTCGGTCCGTCTATGACCTGGCATCAACCACTAAATCTTTTGTTGGATTTTCATAAAATTCGGCATAGGCATTCACTACACAACGACGAGCAAGCACGAGTTTCGTGAAAATAGGCTCTCTGATGGCATACATAGTGGCGTGTAGGCCTGTGTCATGAGAGATATCCACGTAATGTCATCGAGCAGATCGGTGCTGTGCAGTGCAGTTCGTACTTCACGTGGGGCAATAAATTAAATGTTGTCCGCATTTTGTACCCTTTTTGCCCGATTTGGATTACATTTGGTCTAGTGCTGTGCAGCTTAGTGCCGTGCGGCCGCTGTGAATTGCATGAAAATCCGTGTAGCGTGAGGTTAGGTTATTGACGGGCGCGGATGAAATGCTGGACGTATTTGCAGTTCGCAGATGTTATCCCGAGTGAGAAACACACATCCGGTACATGGGACGTGCACAGAATTCTGCAGTGAGATAGACACATCCGGTACATGTGGCGTGCCCAAAATTCTGCAGTGAGATACACACATTCGGTACACGGGGCGTGCCAAAAATTCTGCAGTGAGATACATCAGGTACATGGGGCGTGCACAAAATTCTGCAGTGAGATACACACATCCGGTACATGAGGCGTGCCCAAAATTCTGCTTGCACTTACGAGTTTCGTGAAATTCTGGCCAGTGACAGCCGCACTTTACTGCAAGGTACAAATGAACTGCTGTCCATAATTTCCACATTTGTTAATCGATTTAGGCGAAATTCGGTATAATACATCTGCACACAGTGCCACTGACCGGTCTCGAGTTCCGTGAACATCGGCGCGGGGTGGGCCTGACTGTTATAAAGGCGTAAATGGGATTCTGAACGCAAAGAACGCCTTGGTAGAGCCTTTGTACTGCGTTACGGAGTATTATCACAATTGAGACAGTGTGCAGTCAGGTGCGAGCTGAGGCTGAAGAAACAGTTGATCATTGAACATATAATACAGCTTAGCACAACCACATGGGAGCACTTCAGTATTTGATATGAACACTTTGTTGGGTGTAAGAATAGAGAAACGAGTGATAAAAGAGGCCGTGAATGTTACGGAAGACCGTTACTTGATGGATACGTGGCAAACACTACTACTACTACTACTACTACTACTACTGCTGCTGCTGCTGCTGCCGCCACTACTGCTAGTAATATTAACAGTAACAGTATAAAAGTCCTCCCGAGCCGATGTTCAAATATCAAATAAAATACTCTCGGCTAGTTTCCATAGCTGCTAATGGTGTCGTAACAATGGCGGTACTTACATGGTGACCAAACTGCTCTGCTTGCCGTCTCCTTTTGGCTGCGCTCCAGAACTGTACGGTACAAAGTATGTGAAGGGTAGCACGTGGTCCGGAATGGCCTAAATGGGGAAAATGAACATTTCAGCATGGTTGTGGGAAGATAAAATGTGACATTTTAATTACTTACTTTCTTACTTAGTTATTTATTCCTTGCAGCAGAGTCACTCTTGACAAGCTAACCGGTTCTTTGATAATCAAGAAATTCCCCGCATTTTATGGAACCCGAAGGTTCACTGCCACATTCACACGTGCCCGCCACCTGCCCCTATTTACAGCCAGCTCGATGCAGTCCATGTCCCCACATCCCACTTCCTGAAGATCCATTTTAATATTATTCTCCTACCTACGCCTGTGTCTTCCAAGTTGTCTCTTTCCCTCAGGTGTCTCCACCAAAACCCAGTATACGCCTCTCCTCTCCTCATACGCGCTACATGCCCCGCCCATCTCATTCTTCTCGATTTAAGGCTTCTAAATTAACGCTTTGAAAACAAACATTAATAGGTATCTTATGTAAGAAGAACGTGACTGTGTATTTGTTTGTGTGTGTGTGTGTGTCTTGCAGCCATAACTCGTCAGGAAAGAGAGATACAGTTTTGAAATTTATGCAGGTTTTAAGATAACTGAGATGCGCCAAAATGGTTGAATGGGATTGTGGTCCCATGCTCTGAACATGTAGTGCTGTAAGTGGGTGCAGGAGAAACGTTGAAGTTTGGACTGGGTGTTAAACTGGTGATAGACTTGCTTTGTGTGAATTGTGCACTACAATGCACTACACTACACTACACTGAATTAACTGCACTACACTGAACTACACTACACTGCACTACACTATACTACACTGCACAGCACTACACTACCCTGCGCTACGCTACACTACACTAAACTACACTTCACTACACTACACCACACCACACCACACCACACTGCACTACACTACACTACACACCACTGAATTACACTACACTACACTGAACGACCCTGCACTGAACTACACTATACTGCACTACACTACACTGCACTGCAATACACTACACTGCAATACACTACACCACAATACACTGCACTACACTACACTATATTGCACTACACCACACTGCACTGCACTACACTACACGCATTACAATGCACTACGCTACACTGCACTACAGTACACCACACTACACTACACTACACTACACTGAATTACACTACACTACACTGAACCTCACTATACTGCACTACACTAAACTACACTGCACTACACTACACTGGAATACACTACACTGCAATACACTACACTACACTACACTGCACTACACACTGCATTACACTGCGCTACACTACACTACACCACACCAAAGTACACCGCACTATACTACACTACACTGCACCACACTACACTATACTACACTGCACTACACTACATTGTACTACACTGCACTACACTACGCTGCATTACACTGCACTACACTGAAAGCAATGTTTAGATTATTCTGTCAGTTCTGAAAAGATTTAATTGTCACTTCGTACATTGAGAGTTGGCAGTAAATACAACAGCACGGCTAACAAACAAAAGCAGCAAGCAACACAGCAGTATGCTGGTAACCTAAAGGCGCACTGTACCAGTTGTCTGTCTGTCTGTGTGTGTCGAATGAATTTCCACATCATCGAGAAGGCAAACGCCTGCTTAGATAACTCGAAAGTTAAATTTCAAGAACAGAATGCTGTAACTTTGTTTTGGGTGAGACATCCAGTTGTGCTTTCAGTGATTAATAGAAATATACAATTTTATAGTCCAACACAACTTTATTACATAAAATATAATTAATTGAAAGAACATAGCAGCTACATGTTTCGGCTCTCATGAAGCCATCTTCAGGCTGTAACTTAAAAGGGCTTTAATATACAATTGGCAATGGCTTAAAATTACGAGATGTCGTTTACATTTATTGATTAATACAGTATATGAGAATATAAAATGTAAAATGTGAAATATAATTATAAAATATAAATAACATAAGATAACAGAGATCATCCGAATGCAACGGACCGTACACAGTACCGCAACATTTACAGCTGCTTCCACAATGCTGCTGCCCAGTACATAAAATTCCCATCATAACCAAGTTGCTATTTTACATGTCTCTGTTATCTTACGTTTTTTATATTTTACAATTACGTTTCACATTTTACATTTTATATTCTAATATATTACATTAATCAAGAAATGTAAACGACATCTATCAATTTTAGGGCATTGCCAATTGTATATTGAAGTCCTTTTAAGTTACAGCCTTAAGATGGCTTCAAGAAGGCCGAAACATGTAGCTGCTATGTTCTTGCAATTAATTATATTTCATATAATAAAGTTGTGTTGGACTATAAAATTATGTATTTCTATTAAAGCTGTAACAGCGAACATCACCAATACGCAAATACGTAAACAGTTCAAATATGGAAAAAAAGTTCAAATACTTATTAGTGGTGTTGCGCATGCTGCTCTCACTTATCTACAGCACTTAATGGTGCTGGTGATTTAGAATATAGAGGAACTGCGTGAATTCCCCCGAGGGCGTTTAATATCAACCAGATATTTTTGATATTTCGAGAGAAGGTCATTCGGAGAAACAGAAAACTAAACCGCCATTTGTTATCTCGGTATCAGGAAGGGAGTTATTTCAATAACACAGCAGCAAGCAGCAGCAGCACATTTCTCAGAAGTGTGAACAAAAGAACCGTTGCTATAGCGATGGTGATGACGACAGCAAGACCCTTGAACGTAAGAGGATTGTCTTTTATGAATGGCACTGAAAGAGCTTCAGAGTTGTGACACAGGTCGATTGAAATGTGTTTTACAGTGAAACATGAAGACTGCTGTCTTCAGGGTTGAGATACCATTTGTATGGTATATTGATGCTGCAGGAATGGAGGGACCTTCTGCCTAAATTCTGTACCCCAAAGGCGGAGGCAGCATGTTCCTCCGAAACTTGGTTGCCTATCAACTCAACTAACAGGAGTTACATTCCAACATACGAGGGGGTGCTGATAAGTCCTTAGCCCGACCTACTTCTCGATGTCGTAGGACGGAATCGATAGTGTCGTTGGAAAGAGGGGTCTGTTCATGTGCCGAATTGCAAGTCTTTTATTGTTACAGAGGCTGAAATGAAGCATGTCAGGCGACGCGCGCGATTTCAACAACATGGAGACGCGAACTGTCAAGCTTTTTTTTTCCTGCAAGGAAACACGCCATTCTAACAGAAACATTAGGGGAACATGCACCATCGTATGCCACCGTCAAAAACTGGATGGCTCAGTTTAAACATGGTGATTTTTCCACCTGTGATGCGCCTCGTCCTGGACGACCCAAAACAGTGACCACCCCGGAGATTATTGATGAAGTACACGAGCTAATCTTGGAAGACCGCCGGATTTCGGCTAAATCAAAGAAGCTGGGCAACTGAGCATCTCACGTGAGCTGGTTGGGTCCATCATTCATGAAGATTTGGACATGCGGAAGCTCTCCGCGAAGTGGGTCCCGAAATGCCTGAACGCGGATCAAAAACGTCAACGATGCCAGTCGTCTGAGCAACGTTTGGAATTTTTTCGGCGCGATCGAAATGATTTCCTGTCGCGATTGGTGGCCATGGACGAAACCTGTTTATATCACTGCGACCCGGAGACAAAGCAACAATCATTGCTGCCGCGGAGACCTGCTTGGACAGACAAACTTCTTAATTTTTTTTGAGTGGCTTGCAGAAGTTAAAGAAATGGGCTAAGAAGTGTATTGAGCTTCGTGGGGAGTGTGTTGAATAAATCCCGAGTTTGGTCGCTGTAGCTTGTTTCTTTCCTGGTCGGGCTAAGGACTTATTAGTACCCCCTCCTACTGCAGTCTTGGTAATTAACAGCGCGAGAATCTCGACTGTCACGCAGAAAATAACGCAGTGTAGAACGTAGAGAATATCAGTGAAACAGAGTGCAGAACGTAGTGAGGAACGTAGCGCAGAACATAGGGAAACTGCAGAACATGGCGAGGAACGTACTGCAGAACATAATGAAGAAAGTACTGCAGATCATATGGTGAAGAACCTACTGCAGTACATAGCGAAGAACGTACCGCAGAACATAGGGAAGAACCTACTGCAGAACATAGCGACGAACGTACTGCAGAACGTAATAAAGAAAGTACTGCAGAACACAGCGAAGAACCTACTGCAGAACATAGCGAATAACCTACTGCAGAACATAGATGAGAACCTACTGCAGAACACAGTGAAGAACGTACCGCAGAACATAGCGAAGAACCTACTGCAGACCATATCGAAGAATCTGCTGCAGAACGTAGGGAAGAATCTACTACAGAACATAGCGAAGAACCTACTGCAGAACATAACGAAGAATGTACTGCAGAACATAGCGAGGAACCTACTGCAAAATATAGCGAGGAACCTACTGCAGAACATATCGAAGGACGTACTGCAGAACATAGCGAAAAACGTACTGCAGAACATAGAGAGGAACCTACTGCAGAACATAACGAAGAATGTACCGCGGAACATAGGGAAGAATCTACTGCAGAACATAGTGAAGAACCTACTGCCGACCATAACGAAGAATCTACTGCAGAACATAGGGAAGAATCTACTGCAGAACATAGCGAAGAACCTACTGTAGAACATAACGAAGAATGTACTGCAGAACATACGAGGAACCTACTGAAGACCATAACGAAGAATCTACTGCAGAACATAGCGAAGAACCTACTGCAGAACATAACTAAGAATGCACTGCAGAACGTAGCGAGGAACCTACTGCAGAACATAGCGAGGAACCTACTGCAGAACACATCAAAGGACGTACTGCAGAACATGGCGAAGAACGTACTGCAGAACATAGGGAGGAACCTACTGCATAACATATCCAAGGACGTACTGCAGAACATAGCGAAGAACCTACTGCAGAACATAGCGAAGAACCTACTGCAGAACATAGTGAAGAACCTACTGCAGAACATAGTGAAAAACAGTGCAGAACATAGCGAAAAACATTGTGTACAACACAGTCAAGAAGATACTGAAAAACATAGTCTAGAACACAGTGAAAAGCGTAGTGCAAACATAATGAACATAATAAAAATTACTGCAGAACGTAGTGAAGTACATAGCGAAAACAGTGAAGAACATATTGACGACAGGGCGGAACATGGTGAAGAAAATAGTGAAAGCAGCGCAAAACATGGTGAAGAACTCGGTGAATTATTTGGGACATAGCAGTTGTGAAAGCACAATAACCTGCCAGTAATTAATCAGTTCACTGATGCCAGTCAGCTGACAGAAGTTTACAGAAAAAATGTGGAACGTAATACAGAGGATTGTCAGGTCTTAGGGCTTCGCTGTGGCTGTCTATAAACTGATGGTATTCTGCTGGGTTTGTGCACCGCGATGAATGCTCCGACGGTTCAGAATCATCTACTGCACCCATCTTCAGAGTTGCAGTTAGTTCCAGTGGATGCTGCAGTCCGCAGTTACCGGTCCCACTGGCGAGGCCCAGCAAAAAGGGCCGTTCGTAGAAGTCTTCACTCTCATTGGCTTGGACAATCCTATTCCCGCTTTCCGCCCTCCGTAACTGTGATTGGCCAAACTCCCTCGAACGGTTCCTGTATAACCGGCGTATTTCCCTCCACCATATCATTTAGTCGTCTAGTCGAATGAATTCATTTCCTCCGAAGGCACATGCAGTACGTTACGCCGAAATGTCGGATCGTTTAATCGAACAAAACACCAGTTATGTGTATTTTTCGTTTATCACACCGACTGTCCATTGAGCGGCCACACACTACCCTACGGCACCTTGCATACTGAAGAAATTCAAGCAGTTATGTGAAGCAGCGTGCAACTACAGTTGCTTAAAACTAATTGCTTGAAACCGATTTCTTCGGTGTGGGTGCCACATTAGATTTACCGACAAGAGTTAAGAAGGGAAAGTAAAATAAAGAGGAAGCGAATAAAGTTCCGGAACGTGTCGGTCGCCTGCAAATTAGGCATCACTCATAACCTGTGCGCATTTCCGGTCACTGCTCATGTTTGTGTGTGAAAACAAATAGGATGAAATGACGCTAGTGTGGCGGCGTCAGTGCGACAGACTGCTCTGTGTGTGGACAGACAGCTTACGGCGCAGTATAATCATTATGATTACTTGGCATATCAAGCCGAACCTTGCGCACCGCGTGTATTCTGCATATTGGTGCAGCTACTGCTGGGAGACTGGAAATGCAGTTCTTTTCGTTCTCAACCTTGGAACGAGATGGAAGTGAATGGCCAGCTTCACTCCCCGGCCATTTTACCTTTGTGGAAATGGCGCCCGGTACCGACTAAGCCTGTCTAGACACTTCGAGAGAGACGGTTCATTGCTTCTCTTGGGAATCTAACCACGATTGGCCAGCTTTCCAGCCCGTGACCAAGTCAAAACACCATCTGAGCTGTACCGCCTTCCCTGCTGCGGTGTGTCAACTGCAAGACGAACAGTTTCTTTTCCACTTTCCCATGATTTGCCCTGAATCAGTCACCTTGAATTTGCTGTTCCCGAACTTTTCGTGTTTCTCCAAACTTTTCCACTGCAGTGGAGCTGTGCTTCTCGGAGTAGGGCTGCCTGCTCACTGCACCATGTAGCAGTATTCTTGATGGGGCAGAGCGAGGTAGCTATATAGACGGTCCGTCCGTATCCTGTCCAAGTTGCATTCCGTAATATTGCCAAGAGCTGAGCTTACTGATCCGGTGCGTGATCTAACCTTGTTACAGCAACAGACCGAACTTTCTGGTTCAAGGCTGCGACAGTGGAATTTGCTGTCGGAAATAACGAGGATTTCCGCAGTTCGAAAGAGACCCCACGGGGCAGAGTTCATCTTGAGAAGCCAGTATTTGTAGATAGTGAAGAAATTGTCCACACTCTGTGGAAACTGACAGCTCATTCCGTGTTTACAGCGGCTCGCTACTTGCCTCTGTTCTGAGCCAGATTAATCCAGCCCACGTCTTCGCGTTCTGTTTATCTAAAGATCCATTTTAATTTGTTAGAGAGGGAAGCGATGAATCGTCTATGTGTTTTGGCCACGTGTATTTGTGCCTGTACACAGGTGGGCTGATAGAAGGGCTGAAGAATGTCGGCTATTTATTTGTTCATCTGTAGTGCGTTTAGAGGTAGTTCTGTGACATGCAAGGAACACAACGCCGTTAGTATCTGTGGCCGGCAGTGCCCACAAATCGGATGTAATCAGACACAACAAACCATCATGCGTGACAACTGTGGTGACAGAAGGTTCGCAGGGTGGGTGTACCGAGTGCTGCGCTTCTTCTGCCTACAGGAGCAGCACATCAATGTGTCATCCTGTGAGAGCAGACGTTCTTGAATACGGAGTTCGTATTTTGTCTGTCAACTAACGTTTGCCACTTGTCGCCGCTGTTCCGCTACGCGAGTGTGCGGTTGGATGAGTGGGACACGTTAATACAAAAACTGAGCCAACAGTTGTCAGATAAAATAATGAGTCTATCTCTGCTACTGGTAGATCCTCGGTGGGTACTTGTTCTTGTGGTGCATAGCCCTATACAACTGGGCTTGATAAAACTTTGTGAATTGAAGTCGCTGGACAGAATGGTGCTGAGTGTGAAGCATTTAGAGCAGGCGGCAATGAATACATCATCCTCTCCGACATTACAGGTTTTGTTAAAACTTTTTTTTTTTTTAATTTGGTGTTTGTCATCCCGCTGTATTTTCAATACAAACAAACAAGCTATCGAACTTTCGGTCTAACCAACACAACTGTAAGTTTATTGTGGCATAGCTACATGTTTCGGTCCCAATTCGGATCACCAT
>Ga0123357_10014577_pt1 | contig 10267 bp, 6 predicted proteins | sample TergutEmb28metaG_FD_89873 | JGI IMG/M metagenome (GOLD analysis project Ga0123357, IMG submission 89873) | Embiratermes neotenicus P4 segment gut microbial communities from Petit-Saut dam, French Guiana - Emb289 P4 | ecosystem: Host-associated > Arthropoda: Insects > Digestive system > Gut ... | reverse complement strand
TTTAAAACACTCCGACATGTTTCGATCTTGTCAGATCATCATCAGGGAGCTTTGCTCCTTGCTAAAGTTATATTACAGTATTCACAATTCAATTCTTATTCGCAAATGAGGTGTTGTGGCAGAATAAGAATTGAATTGTGAATACCGCAATATAACTTTAGCAAGGAACAAAGCTTCCTGATGATGATCTGACAAGATCGAAACATGTCAGAGTGTTTTAAAGTGTTTTAAATGTGTTCTATGTGAAATTATATGTGCATTCATTGGTTGATAAATTAAAGTGATTCTACGAAAATGCACGGTGCTACAATAAGATTTATATTCTTCAATCTTAAAGGGGCACAAAAAGAAACTTCCTCACCTAATACTATTCATAAAATCAGATGATGGGTGCAACAAATCACTCTGAAATGCCACTAAAAACCAAGCAAACAGCAAGGCATTACATGCTAAGAGACAGTAATACGGTGTTACATCATCAACACTCACTGGAAATTTTTGTGTTTAGCAATATCAGAACCTTTTTCAGAACCAAGCTAATGGAGTGGCAGAAAAGTTCAGGCCTATCATTATTTAACATTTAGCAATTCCACTGTGAACAAGGGTGCTGTCCAAACTAACATGTTTCCCACATAACCAATTACACAGATTTTTTGTAACATTACTCTATAATACACTGCAAAAAGTCATGAACTAATGAGTACATTTTTATCATAGGTGTTGAATATCCCTGTGGCTAAATGTTTTGTTCTAATATGAGTCTGAAAGTGTATCTTTTAACATATGTTGATTTGTGCTCTGATGTCAAGCATTTCTAGGTTTAGCCAGTACAGAAGTATTATACTGTAATTTCAACAACAAGAAGTGTAAGAGTATTTCTGGAGTCTGGAAGTAAAAAAAAAAATAATAATTTTTGAAATGTAAATGTACCTACTGCTTATAGCCTGATTCATACAAAATGGTCTGCAAGCACATAATATACAAGTTATGTGATGCTAAGTAGGATAACTAGCTAAGGCTTAAGTGTTTTATCTACTGCCCTGCATTCTGATGAAAGAGTTTTTGGTATAAGTTCAGACAAATCCCACCATAAAAATACCTTATCAGCACCCAGATTGTGGTACCCAACATCCTTCCATGTGGCTATGAACAAACTTTTGGCTTCAAAATCAGACCCATAACTGAAGGCGTCATCAACAGATTCTGTTGCCCTTTGTAGCAATGATGCATCTTGTGTTTCTCTAGAAAACAAACCCATGCCATATAATTGTAGTTAAGTGCTTCATACTACTGGTCAATATTCGAGATGTCCAAAGTTAATATATCAGATTTGCTATCCAGACTGCTGTTGTGCACTCCTAGGCCATATGGTGAATAAGTGGATGTATAGTTCATCTTTCAGTTTTCTGCTAGTGGAATTTTCAAGTGGGCATTTAGGAGTGAGTCTCTTACTCAGCGATAGCAGTAGCCAACTTAACATAAACATGACAATTATCCTCCTTTAGCTACTTCATATACTTAGTAGGCCCTCCAAACTACTATTGCCAGGATCTTCACCAGCCACACACCAAAAGATGACATACACCAAAAATAAAACTTGAAAATTTTTTTAATGTTTATCACATGATAAAACATGAAATGTCTGGCAAAATTTTGGTATTTTGCCTGAAGTATGAACAATTCTTTCTGAAGAGTCAAGCCATAGCTGCAATAAGCAGACACTGCAAGTAATATTTTTATTTATCTGAACAAATCCAACTTTTTTTTATAACACTTTCGTCATGTTACCACACACCGGCCTTTATGCGATATCATGGACAAACCACAGCCAGTGCGAGAACGATTTGGTGAGGTGCATAATATAAGCGACCCAACGGAAAGTGACTAGCGATTTGTGTGATTTAAAATAATGACACTGTATACACACACACAGTAGCTGTGCGGTCTTTGTACATAAACATGCAGATGTATTCATAACAGAAAACTAACCTACGGCATGGCTTTCATTCCATGACATTTACAATGCCCGCCGTGTTACACCATCTTGCCAAAAACACGGATAACAGATGGCACAGCTGAGCATATTGTTGCCAACACACACGAACAAAAGTGTAATACATACAGTAAGCGTGTGCGTGTGCGTGGAAGAGCTTGGCTGCGTGTTAGTTTCATTTTCGATTCGTGAAGTTATAATGCAAGGCTACGTATGGAATACCTTTGTCTCCCCATATTCTCTCTCTGTCTTTTTCGTTATTATTTGCATAACTACACATGATATGACAACGAGTAAACAAAACAAACCACTGAGAAGTATTCGGTTGGTGTAATTGGCAGCCATGAATTATATCCACGATATATCCGTGATCATTTTGATCGATGTCAGGGTTGGTAACCTTTTGGCACTACTGGACAGCCGGCGTTTTTTAATTTCACCGCGTGGTTCGCCTGGGTAGCGTACAATGACAAGACTAGAGATGATGTCGCCAGGGGCGCTGGCGATCAGATGCAAGCAGTACACTTCCAGCACTTTGGGATTTCGACAGTTAAGATTTTATTGAATGAAACAATAAAAAGTCTACGAAAACAAATGCAAAGTTTGTTGAGTTCCTGTAGTGTTAGTCTAAGCATTTATTAACGGGTTTGATTAAATTACATCTGTGTTACTGTCTTGTCCATCATTGATCATGGGCCACTTTAACCTTTTAAACGTCGAATTAAATCCCATCTGCTATTTGTTGGCATTATTAGGAGCTCACCATATTCTCCAAGTTAGCAGGGTAAGGGTTAAATAGCGGTACTGTGTACCACTTCGCAAAAAATTTTGTCGGCGCTCTTGGACGTGGTGGTAGGTGAATTCGATGGCACATAAATACTCGTAGTTTCTCAAACGTATAAACTTATGTATATCAAACACACTGTTATAGAAGAATTTTCGCCCCATTTCGGTTAATAGGGATGTCTGCAAAAGTCATTTCAGTCTTTAATCACACATTTTAGTGGGATTGCTAAGGTCGAATATACCTGTCCAATTTGTAAATTTCTGGTCTGGAATTTGAAAAAAAAACAACGCTTAACTTGGCTTGAAAGTGCTTATCAGTAGGCCTAAGTCAGGAACGGAAAGTACGTTTGTAAATTGCTTGGCCGAAAACTCTTGCTCGCAGACTAAGTGCCGCAAAATGCTATTATAATTTTCTTCGCGAAAGCTTCGATGGCCTTGAAATTTGTAGGCAGGCTCCCATAAAGCAGCTGTATATTTCTCTCTCAATGAAAGAAATGATATTTACTGTGTTAATTTTCAGGTAAAAATATTAATTTTAGGCGCTTTCGCTTAGTCCCGAAAAGCACCTAATACATCCGTCACATCCGTCTGCCTCTCCCTCCATCCGCCCATCCGTCTGCCCTGTCTTCCTGCCAGTCCGTCTGCCCGCATGTAAATAGGACAAGATTATCGGACACTTTACATGAAGACCTACGGAAGTTTTATTGTTGCCGGAGACGTAAATAAATCATAGATCATTCTTGTGTAACACCCAATATTTGTATGTTGTTGAAAGTGACATGTAGCTCAACAAAACACATAACGTATTGTCGTGTTTCCATTGCAACAATGTTTACATCAACGCGCCAAAATATTACGTCATACGCAGTACACTGCCAATCTTCTTAGACTGAGGGAGTTACAAGAGATAAATATGCAATTCTGATTAAGTATTGAGCATATGAAAGGGAAATTTCGTTATATAACATGTTATTAAGACACAGAGGTTGAGTAGGGACATAGCTCTACTCTTTCTTCAACCTCGGCGCTAGAAGGTAGTGGAGGATCAAAGCCATAACGGAGCTCCTTTTATCCCATTAAATATCCGGTACGCATTGTGAAAAGACTAGCCTGAGCCCAGGGCTATTCTAGACGGGTGCAAATAAACTACTCCCCACAGGGGTTTCGAACCACGAGTCATTCAACCGGTAGCAAGATGCTATTCCGACTGCGACACACAGGTCTATTAAATTATAGTACTAATCCGCACACATCAGTAACGTTCCAATTAATATATCATGGCCATTGTGTAAGTGAAATCTCCAGTATGTTTGAGATAAAATCTCTCAAAATTTTAATTAATTTTTGCTAAGATATAAACACACATACTCTAAGTTCAGAACTCAAAGAAACTGTAGATGCATTGTGTGCCGATAGTGTTAGTAATATTTTTATGTGTTCGCTTTTCATGAAGAATGTCTGAAAATTACTGGAGGGCGGATGTTACATATCACAGAACACATATTACATACGTTAGGAGCTCTGTTTTTAAAGGCGTTCATTGTGTGGCAGATCCATTTTCTTTTGCTAATCGTCAGATAAATACCTGTAGTAGACAGCACCACTGCCTCTCGTGTCTACATTTGTGTAGAGGGGTGCGATGACAGGGTAGTCTAAGGGAAATTGTATGTTGAAGAAACTTGGTATCTCTGTCAGGAACGACAGCAAACCATTGGAGTTGACCTGCATAGAAATATATTACAATGTTACTATCTCGTATCATGTTATTCAAAATGCATGTACTGTTTCTTCCTTAGCCATAAAATAAATTATTACCATTTAAACCAATTTGTGGATAGTAATTATGATTTTGTTTTTCAGAAACAACAGCCATAAATGATAAAACACGTAAAATTATTCCAGACTGTCTAAATAAGTAACCCCGTGGAATATCCCGAGAAGCTAACAAATTCTGAGCTGCTCAGGAACTTTCAGCATAAAATGAAACCTGTGCTTCATTACCATTTACACAACATTTCACATTTTGTCCCTATCCTGAGCCAGATCAATCTAGTCCATGACATTCCATTCTATTTCTTGAAGATATATTTTATTATTATCCTTATAAGTGGGCTCTTGCTCTCTGTTTCCCCACTAAAACCCTGCATAAATTTATTCTCAAATTGAAGATAAATTCCAAAGTGTTTGATGAGATACAGGCAAGACGACAATTTAGCTTTTGGAGCAAAACTCTCTGTAAGTGTGAATCTAAAAAACGGGTAGCTTGTCCCTGTCCACGCCATGAAGGCATGTAGGGGGAGTAGAGGTGTACTTCCTTTTATTCGTAACTTCGGCACTAGGAGATGAGTGGCCAACTTCACGCCTTGGCTGGTTCACCCCCGAGAAAGAACAAATGATGAAATGAGAAAAACCTTAAAGTTTTTCATGTTCATATTTAAAACCTTACAAATGTCAAACATACAAAAAAAAATTATTTACAGTAACAATACCTAATTAAAAAGAAACTGCAAACCCTAAAGCGACTGAGGCATGAAGCTAACCACTCATTTCGATCTGGAGTAAAGTTTAAGAATGTCTGGGGCTGTACCTCCGCTTCCCATATGACTAAATTTTATGGTGTCTAAACAACATGTTTACTGTGGGATATATTGGCACAGTCAGACATTAAATCTTAACAGTTTATAAATGAACCAGCGTTGCGTAAGTAGTGAAATAAATGCCTCTGTACAAACCCAAAACATTTAATCTGTTGAACTGACCCTATGGTCACTAGAGATAACCTCTCTGAACGACCTCAATGAGGATGCGAAAATAAGCGAAGTAGAAGTCTAAATAATTGTAACGAGTGCAGTAATGAGTGAATCATTTATTCCTTTGGCAGATTAACCCTTCTGAGCTTCATCATTACTTTATACACAACCAGCTCTATAATTCAGGGCAATTTTATTCTTTAGAGGATTAAACCAAAAAGTTACAAAATGGGGACATATGGTCTGCTGAGATCAGACTATACCATCAGTGCCTGCGTGAATATTTGCTGGGCTGGGACGTAAGCACAGAGAGAGAGAAAAAAGAAGAATACCGTGACAAAGGCGTACAATTTATTCGGTTCCATTCTAGAATATTTAATGCGGTTCTAAAGAGTTTTCTTTGTCTTTGTAATTATAATTATAAGAACAATTAAACATTGTCGTCATTTCCTTTTCCATTGATAACAGCGATGACGAAGAAAAGTGCTGTTGACAGATCGTTAAAAGAGGGTGATATTTTGTACTTTTACTTTTTGGAAGGATAGCTGCATCCGAGCCACTGTGCAGGGAGTTGCTAACAACATTTTTTGGGTTATAATCTGATTAAGATGGATTCCAGAAATTTATTACTGAGCTACACTTTACTGCGTTCAGTAGTGTGCAGTTGTCTAAAGCAACATTTTTAACAATTCTATTATCTCGGAGTGAATCATTCGGCTAGACCTTCTTATGTCAGATGCAAATATTTACAACTTTTTAAAACCCCGTTTTCAAAGATTGCGTTTAATATTTTCGCATTATATAAAAAATTCTGTCATACACGATAAACCCTCATTTCATTTGTATTATGGCGGTATAAAGTATTTAAAAGAAGAGCTAATCCTACAATTTTTTCAGAATATTTTATTGGTTAATCGTCCTTTTTATACTCGAAAAGTGTTTCTTTCTTTTTTTTTGCCTTAAAGAAGTGTTTTGAATTCTGGTTTTACATTTAATTTATCTAATTTTCTTTAAGTTTGTAAAAATTTGGAAACCGGGAATCAATTTATTCTTTGAAGTAAATACAACTTCTTTCAGGCTAACTATGGCTAATTCTATGTGCTTGGTAGGATCTACACTGTACTGGTCAATTTATTTTAAAAACAATTCTTACCAAATGGTAAGGCCTAATAAGTGGCCAGTGCTTTTCGAAATAAATTATCTCGCTTTAATTTCTTTCTCAGATATCGTATTTCCACTTTCAGCTAAACAAATTTGAAGTTTCTGAACTTCAATTCACATAGCTTTTACGTCTTCTGTACTACTTGTCCCTTGATTTCCAGTGGGGATTTTGGAGAGAGGTGTTGCTTTTATTTTATGTAATGTCCCAAGTGTACGTTGAAGCTGCAATGTTGCTGTAACTTAAAACTTTTTTACTGCTTCAAGAATTACATTTAAATTTTAGTCTTCACAAGAAAATTAAAAGCTCTTATATTCCACTTAAAATACTTGCCCTTACTCCTTGACACACACATTTCATATTGTAATCACTGTCACAAACTTGGCGACGGCAGTCAGACAATATCACCCCTTCACCATCTAAAAGAGCTCTTACCTTCTCAGACAAATCCTTCACTGCGAGTGGTAAACATATTCCTCTCACAACATTTCTGGACATTTCAACACAAATAAAAATGCAAGCGTATTTTTTTTACGAGTAAGTGTAAATAAGGCAAGCCCAAAACTTAAAAATATTGGCCCTTTATTGCCACGAAGACCTTTCAATATCAAAATTTTATGCGGGGAAGTTTATGTTAATTTAGTGTGACATCCGAGATTTTGTCTTAAAAAGCAACGTGCTCTTTTCAAATAAAGACTGTTACCATTTATTACTGGACACTGAAATTCAGATACGGTGCGTACTGCACTTAGAATGACAAACAGAAACGAGAATGCTTCAAGTTATCACGAAATATTTGCTTTTGTTGTGAAGTATTCTTTTTAGTTTTGAAATGGTAGTCATATTTCCTAAGCCAATAAATCCAGAAAAAACAACATTATGTTGCTTGAAGCTAAATTAGCCTCTGAAATTGTCTGGAGGAGATGGCGGCCTCCCTCTTGCGCCGAGTTTAATAATGCGTGTAGCTTTACCTATATTCTCCCCCACATGATTTCATTCCGTGTACAATAAAAGCTTCCCTTTTTACCCGAAAACTAAGCTCGGTTCTGGCGCCCGATTTCCAGTCACTATAGTGACTGGGCCGTCACATTTAATATTTAATAATATTTTAAGTTTCTCCCAAAACCACATTCGCATAAAGCATGCTGCGAAATGATGGACAATTTAGATGAAAGTAAAGTAGGTGGCAAATTTATTTGTAGTTCTGAAAATGTGGTCGCATGAATATATCGACACGCTCTTGCTGAAAGAATGCAAGAGCAACGTGTTGAGACTTTCTTGCATTAAGGACTTCACAAAGACTCGATTACGACTGAGGGGCGGTCTGTTCAATCAGAACCGTCCTTGGCTGCCAGACGATTCAACAGACAACTCTGTGACCCTTTTCCTAATTAAGAAAGATAATGATGGTCACCAGCAGGGGAGACTCTCTCACGACACGAAGGGAGAGACAAATCTGGTCAATTACTGTTCTCGTCCAGAAGTTCGTCACAGGGTATTAAGAAATTGTATTCTGCAGAATGTCTTGTTTTTGAAAGTTCCTATGTCTAGCTGTGCTTTCCTCATTAATTGTTCGCCTTGCCTACAGATAACATGGCGATAAAATGGAAGATCTTCAGAAATGAAAGGCAAAAACAACATCACAATGCGGAGTGTTTGGAAATGTCGCTGGGTTGATTTATTTATTACTGAATTACATTACGTTGAGATTTATACTGCGCAAGTTACAAAGAAAAAACTGCAAAGAGAAAATTCAAGGATTTGGGAAGAGGTAAACATGGACCATTCTAAAATATGCTCTGACAGTGACTTCCACCTGGACAGGCCGAAGAAAAGAGTCACCAGAACAGTTGCCAGCCTAGCTGAGTTTAGAAATGAATACCACCCACATAAAAAGTCTAAATATTCACGGACACACTAATTTCCTACTCGCCAAGAGTAGGTTTGCAATGACATTCTATGAACTGCATGCTGTATCTAGTTTCGAATAACGTGATAAGATATTGTTGTATGGCGGACTGCAGGTGATTGGAAGAGCTCGTGACGGACTGCGTGAAAGGTAGGCCTAACATCCAGGTAGACACTTATGATGACTGAAGAAACAAAAGAAACTTCAAAAGAGCAGAACTTTACATATTCATATAGAAAATGCGACAGACTGATGTAGGACATAGAGCCAAGGAACAGACGATTATTTCAGATTGAGGTATAATGTACTGTTAGAGTGCACAGTCTTTCAGGTGCATACTGAGGTTTCGGAGGAAGATGCTGCCTCCGTCTTGTGTCGAAGCAAATCAGGTCAGAGTGTAGTCAAGGTAAGTAGCAAGGCTCGGTGACATGAATGGATCACTCAGAACCACGGCAGAAAGACCGGACGCAGGAACTTCTCTAGGCCAGTCAGAAAGATTATCAGGACTGAACTACAAAAGAAAACTGGAAAAGCAATGCTTAGAGTTACGTGAGAAACAGCCCTTACTAGACATCGAGGCCTCATCTTAATCTCATTTCGATCCTGAAGAAGAAGACAACATGTCCGTCCGAAACGCTGGTATCTGGTTACGAAATTTTATCGCGTCATAACTCAAATTCGTAACACATTGTTAGCCTTCAACAGGAGAAACCACCCTTAAAATGAGAAAAACCGCTTTCTGGATTTTTACACCGTGTTAGTGATTTTGTTCAGAAGTTTCGAAGGGCGTGTTGCTTTCATTTGCAGGGTGACTCAATTTTGTAGGAATTAGGGGTGCCAAATCACGGGAGCCAGGTGGCCGTGACGGCTAAATTTTTGTACGGTGGTTTGTCTTCAGTAACAAACGGGTCTGAAGTCACTATTCTGGCGCCAAGGTTTTTTGGGGCGGTCCGCGTATTTTTGTGGAATTTTTTTATCCTTGGTATTTATTAATACTGAAGTGTCTAGAAGGAGAAAATATGTCAATTACGTAGAGGAGTTCTAAAGACGTGATCTTATCCTGATCTGTCCACACTACTCAACAAACTTCAGTCACCCAGAATATGGAGGCAGCACATTCCTTAGAATCGTCAGAATAAATGCATTATAGTACACGGTTTAGAAACCGAGGAGACCTTTAAGCACTTAAATACTTTATTATTCAACTAATGCACAATATATAATATGTAGATATAATTAAAATTATAAAATACTTAAAAGTGCTCCAACATGTTTCGGATCACAGAGGATCCATCATCGGGGAGCCTTGTACAGTGCTTAGCTAAAAACTACAAGAATGATTCTAACGTGTCCGTTGACATGTCAACGGACACGTAGAATCATTCTTGTAATTTTTAGCAAGCACACTGTACAAGGCTCCCTGATGATGGATCCTCTGTGATCCGAAACATGTTGGAGCACTTTTAAGTATTTTATAATTTTAATTGTATCTACATATTTTATATTGTGCATTAGTTGAATAATAAAGTGTTTATCATTGATGCACGGTGCAAACATGAAGATTCCAGAAGACCTTTTTTTTTTTTTTTTTATATGTAAGTTTCCATAAAAACAAGAAAATTAACAAAAACTAAAACCTTAAATTTTTGGTTGAAACACGAGGGAAAATA
>Ga0123357_10014574_pt1 | contig 10268 bp, 6 predicted proteins | sample TergutEmb28metaG_FD_89873 | JGI IMG/M metagenome (GOLD analysis project Ga0123357, IMG submission 89873) | Embiratermes neotenicus P4 segment gut microbial communities from Petit-Saut dam, French Guiana - Emb289 P4 | ecosystem: Host-associated > Arthropoda: Insects > Digestive system > Gut ... | reverse complement strand
GGGGGGGGGGGGAGTGTATGTGTGTGGTGTGTGGTGTGTGTGTGTGGTGTGTGGTGTGTGGTGTGTGTGTGTGTGTTTGTGGTGTGTGTGTGTGTGTGTGTGTGTGTGGGGTGTGTGTGTGGTGTATGTGTGTGTGTCTAAACATGTTTCAGTTAACATTAACTTTCGAAGACTGAAGTTCATCTAAATTACAGAGAAGTTTAGTCCCTTCATTGTAGATAACACAGACATTATCCATTATCAAGACTTATCATTAAATGTCTTGTACGGAAATAATTGCTGTATATTAGAATATAAATTAAACGAGTGAGTACAAGAGTAAGCTTGTATACACTGCGCTGGGAAAGGCCGAACTCTGAACGTTAAAACGGGCGTTAAGTATTTCCATTAGAAAGTTTCAAGTGATCAGAGAGGCTTAAAAATCAGGTCAGTGGGTTAATAACCGTCAGATTATCTAAGAGAATGTTTATGTACTGTCAACGGCAGACGGTCCGAGGAAGGAAAGGGCTGGAAGTACCGTGCCGTGTTCAGTGCAACAAAACGAAGTTCCAAAGAATAAACGCAGGAAAGAAAGGAGGCGTACCAGTTAGGTAACGGATTTGGACCTGGCACGTAGCTAATATCTGCCGCACCTTACTCGTCCACTCTATCCGCCAGTACATTCTTAATGTAACCATGCCTATTTATTTTCTCTAAAGCTGCCTTCGAATATGGGAATGTACAAATCTTGAAACCCTCCACAAAATTACAATCAGAACCAACAAAACCAGAGGTTGCTTTGGCCATCAAGAATTTTCTCGACTCCTATAGCATCTGAATTTCCAGTCTCATTTTCTCCAGAACGCTTCATTGGATCATACTCTGAGAAGGATCAATACAGTACAAATCTTCACCATTCTACCTTAGATACGGACGTAGGAAAGAAAATTAGTTAACATAACGTACACTTTCGTGTCTCAAAAAATCTACCTTGATTATGGTTACATGAAGAGAATTACTTTCCGGAAGATAACCTGTTTCTAGCACCGAAGCAAAATTATGGCGGCCACGTATCTAAAGATGATCTCACAGTGGGAGCAGTTGTGACACAGAAGCTGCTAACACAGGACACGGGTTTCTATCAGCAGGAAATAGGAAAGAACCTCCCATGGTAAGAGAAATATCTCGACTGTGACGTGGAAAAGTGGTGGGATGTCAGTAGAGATCTTTGTGAGCTGTTCTTATTAGAGCACACAGACAGCAAAGAATCCAAAACATACGCACTGTGAACTATATTTTATCGACCGGACCTCATATATTTCAAAACTCCTTTCTAATCTACGCCTACGTCTCCCACAGTTGTTGCATCCGTTCAGATTCTCCTCTAAAAATATTTTACGAATTTCTCATCTTCATCTCTATTACACACGCCGCCAATTTTATCATCCATGTTCTGGTGACGTTAACAAAGATTAAATACTTAGCTATTTACCAACAAGATATATTACTTCACAAGAAGAAAGCAAGCAATAAAATTGGAATATTAAAATTGTACCCTGCAGAAAAACTTTGATCCAGCAAGCTTTATGCTGCGGAAAAAATGTCCGCTACGGTCTGTCAGTTACTCTATGACTAGAGGGACTGAAAATTGAAATGCAATTTCACATCTCCGAAAGCGTGATGAACGAGTGGACATAAATGCATGTGAAAAAGACAGAGACAGAACATGAATGATGTGAAATGAAATGTAGAGAGAACACGGTGGAGAGCTGGTGAAAATACATGCAGGAGGTACGTGAAAACGAAGCTATGGATTTTTGATTAAGCTAATTGCCTGAGTAGTACTTTCATATCGCTCTCTCACTTACTCGCATGTTGCCAAGTTGGGCTTCCCTGAAACTAATCGAGTTACGTATGTTCCATCTTGTCAAAAACGATTTGCCATGGCAAATGAAGTTTACAGTTAGGCTTATAAACTTTGCAGTTACTAAAAACCGACAGACTTTCAGACCACTGCATCCTCACTCTGCTGCGGGGAATCAATCACCGTTGTTTATCGAGACAAATATAACAGCCTCAGCAGTGACATTGAGGCTACAGCGTGCCTATCTGCAGAACTCACACGACTGAAACACGGGTTGTTACCTTCTTATCAAAGCCAACCCACGATTTCCTAAGAGACATGGCGAGATGCTTCTCTTCCGTTCAATTACTTTGAAGCAGAGAGAAATTAAAATTTAACAAACATAGGTTGGCTTCCATTTGTTTCTCTTGCTGTTACTGAAATTCATATTCCTATACACGTACGTAATTAATGATACTTGAGCCACAGACCTTAAAACCAAGTCTGAAATTAATTATCATGGTAATAGGAAATCTCTTAGACGAATAACATTTTAAAGGAAGTTAATTAAGCCCATTTGGTTATATATAAACTTTGTGTAACGTGTAAGGTATCTGCGTAAATGAAATAATGAAATTATTTAGCGCTTATGAAATATCAACTTGCACACAATTTGTGCATCCCTACGAATTCTTCATTACCAGCGAAGTTTACACGAATTAAATGAAAGTTTCGAAAAATGATAAAACACACAGGCACACACACACAAATATATATATGTATACACGGTACGTAATCAATCTGTTAAATCCCCGGAATTTGGATGCTAGTGGGCGGGTGTACAGCACTGCTTGAGACCATAACATAAATCACCCTGGCTGAAATATTAAAAGCAAACCACAACTCGATTAAAATCAACATCTTCCGACGTATTTTTAAAGAAAAGAATATAGGAGATGTTAAAAAACAAGAGACGAAAGTGATGCCTATTACGTACGCATGTCCATATTACAGTAGGTTGGTGAGATTTAGGGAAAAAAAACATTGTTGATCTTCGCTTTCATAAAATCAGCGTGCGCGTGCGCGCGCACACACACACACACACCCACACACACACACACCCACACACACACCCACACATACACACACACACACACACACACACACAATTAAGGTATGTATCACAATGTTTCAGTATAAAACTACAAAATAATAGAGTCAAGAAATTATGTACAATAAAGATGTTCTAGTCAAAAGGAACGGTAGATTTGCTGCAGGAATTACTCGTGTTTCTTTCGGATCAGAGTGAACCAAACCAGAATAATCAAACGTGTGCGATATGTAACACACACAGAAGAGAAAAGGCACCTGCATTAAATATTAGACGGAAAAGCCTAACAGCAGAAAACACGTTAAAACAGAGCTCCCAGTTTAAAAAGTATCGAAATCATTCTGAAGAAATGTGAGGGTGCGGATCGGATTCATCGGGCACATGACCGGATCCTGTTGCAGTTACCCTGTGAACACGATAATAAATGGAGAATAAATGGATGGGTTTAAGACATGACAGGAAAATTTGTTGACGTCTCACTAACTATTAACTTGGTTAGAATGTTTCCGTTTTAACTCCTTTATACCAGCAATCAAACTGCAATAAATTTCAACTCTATAATGGTGACACAAATTGCACAAGAATTACGTTAAAATCAGTTATTAAACTGCAATTTCGACGAAAAATATTCTTATATTTTAGTATTTTTGTGAACCGCTATTTTAAACAGTGCTTGAAATGAAGGCTGTTTCTGGGCTATACGTCACCAGCTCTATGAAGGCCAAAGTTGTTAATGTCTTTTCTGAAAAGAAGAATTCGGTCTCCGTTACTGATATTTTTGGATCTACGTGTATGGCTACTTACTTAATACTTACGTTTTGACAAGCGAATTTATAAATGCTGATTTGGCCGTAAATGTGCATTTTCAAAGGCACCATAAAGGAGAACATAAAAGTTTCCGCTACTGTCTCAGCAGCTATAAAAAGTGTTTGTAAATCCAAATATGAATGCGTTAAAGACTAAAATAATTTTTCCGAGCCTCAGCGAGAGTTGCTGTCATTTGAAGTATGTTTAATTCATTAAACTGGAAAATAATGTTTTGATTCCATGGAAAATTAGTGAAAGGTATTCTATATTATACAAAATCCGATCTCAGTAGCCGCGAGGTCTGAGGCGTGGGACTGCCGCCGCTCGCTTGCTGGGATTGTGGGTTCGAATCCCAGCGGGGCAATGGATGCCTGTCTCTTGTGAGTATTGTGTCTTGTCTGGCAGTAGCCTCTGTGCCGGGCTGATCACTGGTCCACAGCAGATCTACCAAGTGTGGTGTGTCTAACTGAGCGTGACCGTGAAACCTGGATATCGCAGAGGACCTGGCCCACTAGGGGTTGTTGCACCATGGGGGAAAAATTATACAAAATGTTTTACTTATTCTAATGCTTGAAGTTATTACAACACATGCCAAGGAAGAGAAGGTGAGAGAAGTCCTACAAAATGTATACAATCGCGTAAAGTCATTCAACGTGCTTCACCACTGCTTCGTATGCGTTGCAAAACATATCCCAACCCGAACCGCGAAAAACTGCTGAGAGTTGTGAGAAAAATATAAAATATTTGGGCGTAAAAAGGGGAAGTTAACGGAGATACGTTATTGTTGTGGCTTCATAACCTGTTCAGCGTATCAAATAATAATATGACTGTAAAAGCAAAAAGAGTGAGACTGTATGGACATGCAACGTGCATGAAGAAAATGAGACTTCATATATAATGTAAGTCCTGGCAAGTAAGGAGAGGACTCGATTTTGGGCGCAAGTGTAAATGGGAAGAAGACACGTTAAATAATCACGAGTGTAATAAACTGGTATCATCTAATTCGAAACTGGTCCAATAACAGGCTTGTCTGAACATGGTAATAAGCATCCCGGTTCAACAACAGGCGTTGACTTTCTCAATCACCTGAGCGATCAGCAGGTTTTCAGAAAGAACATTATTGGATGGCGTTAGTATGCCTCCATTATAACATAATATCGTCGTTCTACAAATCAACACAGAAATATCTGTAAAACTAGAAATTTACTGCTTCTGATTTTCTGTTGGATGGCTGATCCTCCAATTCCACAGTGGCGTTTAATTCCAAGGCTCATCACTCCACATCTCCCTTCTGCGTTGTCAGCGGTTACATGAGCTGATGTCACCAGCGAATTAAAATCTAGCGGAAAAGGCCCTAGGAGCAATCAATGGGAAGTCAGTTACGGATCTGTATAAGTGAAAGTATGTACACGGGGACGACGTCAGACACCGCCATTTGTTTTACACTGACAGTAACTACGTCCTATTTGGGTGAATATCACAGACTCCATCAATCATGAGCCATTTTGTTTTATACTTGTTGTACACTTGCTTGCGACATTTCATGCTTCGCCACATACATTCAGAACTTATTAAACCAGTGTGATAGGATTCTGCTCAATTTGTAGGACCGTCATGGTTTACTAGCTTGCTGTGCAATGCTAACTTCCACGGATTTCCTCTTCTACGACGTCAAGATATACCACTGTGTGGGATTTGAATATTATTGCATGTGAGACCACGTGAGGGTAAATAGGTACAGGTATTTATTTATACACACAACGGGGATGTCACATTTCAGAACCACGTGAGGGTACACAAAAGGTTTGACAAGGATTAAAATAATTACTGTCTTTAATTATTTATATTATATTCCGAAATATCTACTGATATGTAACAGCTGAAAAGTTGAAATGTTGACTGTGTTCTTCCTCTGCCTAGCAACTGATTCTTACTGTTACTGAAAAGTGCGCCAGGGGGTGGTAGTGACTGCCAAAAAAATCTGGCATTTTGAAGCAGTAGAGACGCATGCTTGGATCTGTATTGTAGAATCGACATGTGAGGCATTTCTTGATGACAACCTCAATCTTTCTATCACGTTGTGTTTGAAGAAACGTTAATGTTCATAACTATCATATTCATCAAAATTGTGACGATGTGAGGAAGGGCTATAATGTATTTTATGTTCTGTTGACCGTGCATCCTGGTATGACCCTTGTAAATAATCAATTTGACGCACAGTGTTTTCTTGTAAGTTTATCTCTATTCTCTACATGTTTTGGACAGTCAAGTGCCCATCATCAAGGGAATTATTGTATCAATGCGACATCTGGTTTATGCAACCAGACCGATTACGCAATGCGTAAACGGTCTGGTTGCATTCCGCTTCAATTGGGAAGTGACATAAACCAGGTGTCGCATTGATAAAATAACTCCCTTGATGATGGGCACATGTCTGCCCGAAACATGTAGAGAATAGAAATAAACATACAAGAAAAGACTGTGCGTCAAGTTGGTTATTTACAAGGCTATAAAGTATAAAAGAGGATCAAATAAAGCCCTATATGTGGAAGTCACACTGGAGGGTAACAGACGTAACATTTTCCTATTACAAGTTCAGAGGACGTGACATTAGTAAAGCAACGTACGTTTCGAAAGCACAGTTACGCTACCAGCAGATATTTTAGTACAATACCAACGTACAACTTTCAAAAGCCGGATTACAAATACTGAACATTTAACATTATTGGATCCACAATTTTAAACAAGGCACCAGGATCTGGCTTTCCATTTTCTTAAAAAGATAATGTACTAAGTTGGAGCATTTTTGAAATACTCAGCTTATTTGTGGACAGGCAAGCTTCAGATCTCTTTTACAGAGTAAGCTTTACGCCAATGAACACGTGCCGTAGAAGACGAGCATAGTTAGAAAGTCCCTGTACCTGCTTTCTTTCAGAGTAACAATGAAAATACACTGCTTGAGAAACTGAGGGTCTGACACCTTACGTGCTTCAAGAAACGTGGGCTGTAACAGTAACAATCAGGCACTTGTAAGATGAACAGTAAAAGTGAGGTGGTGTTATCTTTTGTAGAATAAGTACACAGTGAATTTTGGCCCACTCTGGGTAACAAGCCCCGATTACGTTACATTCGAGATTGTTCGCTCTACGGACATCCATTTGTTCCACCTTTGACCCGTAGATATAGAACAGCTTCACATACCAAGCACAAGTGGTTAGACAATAACTTATTTGCAGTTTCAGGAAGGGGAAAGATTTTGTCTCCGAAAATTTGTGTTTTGTTTTCAATCTTATTTTAAAAATGCGACGAAAAACAATGTTTATGTAGCGAATTATTCCACATTCAAATCTCTTTATTGAGGAGAGTGCTACTCACAATGCTCATCATACAATGTTTAAAATTAGGGAAGGTCCTGATGTATGCATTGACATGGCATTCGTACCGACTTTCACACAAGAAAAATTACGCGATAATGCTGATGGTGGCTTTCGGTTCTGAAATTTTATGTTTAGAATCTCATTTTATTACAGAGCTAAGAGAATTACGGAGAATGAAGTTTAGGCCGCTGCTGTTAGGAATGCTGTAGGCTGCCATGACGCTATTGCAAAATACAGTACTGTAGTGTTAGATGTATTCAGTTTTAATCACTCTTACAGTACGTGTGAAGACACGGGACGAGGATTACTGAGAAAATAATGATATAAAAACTATGTAGGGGTTGGCTGAAAAAAAAATGTGAACTGGTGTCAGAGAGGTAACGTTAATATCAGACGTAGAGTAATGGAACGGGCGAGTTTATCTAACAGACCACACGAAGCGCTGGTGTGCACATGATGGAATGCTGTAAGCAACGTAATTTACAATCGCCAGTTAAAATGCTATATTCCTGTTCGCTGTAGTCGGGGCTCCAATACGAAACAACAACATAACGTTTCTATTACGTAATTACAAGGTGCATTTAAATACGTTTTGTATGAAACGGTAATAGAAAGAGCGTAATATCAAAACTAAATATTAAAGACTGTTGTAGTCAAACAATGTTGACTAAAACAGTTTCTACTTTCAGTTTTTGAAATACAAGGTGTTTAATCTCTTAAGATTATACTATGTTATCTCAGTTCTTTTGTGGGCCCGGTAGCTCAGTCGGTATAGCGACTGAGCGACGGGCTGGACGGTCCGGGATCTAATCCCGGTGGGGAAGAGATTTTCCGCCCGTCCAGACCGGTCCTGGGGCCCACCCAACCTCCTGTGCAATGGGTACCGGGTCTTTCCCAGGCGTAAAGTGCGGCCGGGACGTGCCTCTGACCACTCACCCCTTCTAGTGCTGCGGTCATGGAAGAGTAGAGCTATACCTCTACCCACCCTCTGGGCCACACCGGGCCTGTAACGGGATCACTTTACCTTTTTTTTAGTTCTTAACTTTCAGCAACTTCTGTCCGTCGCAAACAAAGATGTACATAAACGGTGAAGGATATTGAGAATAACAGCTGTTGGTCCCGAGGAAACGTAGAAACCTAAGTACTCTTACGATTGTTCCACCGCAGAGGACTCTTTGTGCGAACCATGATAACTCAGCTGGCCATGAATTTGTTTTCCTCTTATAAAAGTGGATGGCTTATGTCTTGGTGACAATCTGTCAGGTAACCCTATCGTGACCTGCAAGGCTTCAATCCACAATCCTACACCACAATTCATTAAGATTACACTTCTCAAATTTGACAAGCTTTGCGAATAAGGTTCCATATAATAGTGCTGAAGATGTCAGGGGATCATTAGGCATGTGTACACTGCTGTGTTCTTGGATGTGATGCTTACCGAAAACATATCGGTAGCAGTTTCGCCCCGAAACACTGATGTTTATCCACCAAACTACACGACGTCATGTCCCTGCGAACAGCAACATTAACGCGTGTATTCACCAAAGACGCTCTCTCTTTAAGATAAGTGCCTAGCCCATCTCTTCCTCTGCCGAGTTAGGGGATAATAAACCAGGAGGCATGAAGTTAAAAACCATACGACTTTGCAGAGTTTCAAGGGATTTTGGATTTTAAAATTCTCGCACAGCATTTTCGTTGCAGAGGCGTTTTCGTTTTGCTAAATCAAATTATACTCCTATAATATATTCAAAAACACACACATTATTTGATAATTAGTTAAACAGTAAACAACTGTTACCGTTGATACTGGTCGAAGTCAGATCAAAAATTATGCTCGGCGGAGAGACATACAAAGATACGTGAGAAAGAATTTCGCTTGTGTACAATACACTGGTACATTGTGAACGTGTGAAATTTAAGGTTACTGGTATTAATTTCATGACTGTGTTTATCGCGCGAAGGGAGGCGGCTTTTTTTTAGCTAGGGTTACAACGATACTGCCGCGTTATCTCCCTGGGAACAGTACATTCTATGCCCTTTTCGGCATGCATCAGATATACAGCTGTTGAAGTTGAAGAGTAGAGGCCGTAAAGCTAGGACAGGCTGGGTTAGGACTTCTTAGCGGACACTCGTGTGAGCAGGTTGAAAGGGAAGCGTGATGATGTAAAGAGGTGTAATTTGTTGATACAATTTCTAACAGTGCCGGACACAAATAATTTGATTGTAAATATTAAAGTATAAAAATGAAAGTGACTGTGGGAATAAAACTAAAGAGGCCTAACCACAAATATCCTTCTGGTCATCTAGTCGGTAGACACATAACGTTTCCTGTGACCACCAAGCGTTATATTCCCTGAGTGGAGTTCATGTTCCCGACTTTGAGATTTGGCCGGCTATACAACATGGTTCATAATGAATAAGACAATAGTATTAAATGGAATTATTTTTCAGATATTTTGTGTAGATAAAGAGTGGGAAATATTTTAAAAGTTACCCTAATGGTACGAGACGATTACAGCAAACCGGTGTTGTCGGCGTCCATTAGATCCGCAGTCGTTAAACAATGACGATTCAGTGAAAGACGCTCTGCAGTTTAGAATGTATAATTTTTTTCGAAACAGACAAATAAGGGTCAGGACAATACTTTCCTCCCGTGTACTGAGGACACGTGAAAGTGCTGTACAACAATTTTATAAACAAACATTGTATGGAATGTGAGAAGCAGCCCCAACACGCGATAAAGCAGAATGCAAATGACAATGACAGGAAACATGACTGAGCGTGTCATATGCCAGTCACTGTAATGGGTAAGAGTGAAACAAAATGACGATTTCGAGGCTAATTTATTAACTGAGTACCAAGGCTTTCATAATATTCTGGAGCTATCGAACGCAACAATACGAAGATCTGGTAGGATATCAACACTGATGTATTATCGTCATTGTTGTACCGTGCATTTCGTTGAGTCACTTTAATTATACCAACTAACGCACGTACATAAAATTTCACATTAAAACACTTAAAATCGCTCCAACATGTTTCGATCCTAAGATCATCTTCAGGGAGCCATGTTGTTCCTTGCTAAAGTCACATATTAAAAACACCCACTAATTATTTTCCTTACATTAACAGGGTGCTGTGGCAGCATGTC
>Ga0123357_10014573_pt1 | contig 10269 bp, 4 predicted proteins | sample TergutEmb28metaG_FD_89873 | JGI IMG/M metagenome (GOLD analysis project Ga0123357, IMG submission 89873) | Embiratermes neotenicus P4 segment gut microbial communities from Petit-Saut dam, French Guiana - Emb289 P4 | ecosystem: Host-associated > Arthropoda: Insects > Digestive system > Gut ... | reverse complement strand
TTGATACAACCTGATGATGGCCCAAGGATAGGGCCGAAACATGTAGTTGTTGTAAGCTTCCTATATAGCCAATAAAAATAGTTGTGTTCGACAGCAAGTGCCACGCACTCGTACATTACCAAAAAAAAAATACATTTTATAGTGTTGTATCGCCTAAATGTGGCCGCAGTTGTCTGCCGAAACATGTCGTGTATGTGCGAATAAATGAATGCTAGAGCATTTATGGTGTTGTACTGATGGGATAACTATAAAAAACGTTGATTAAAAGAATAATAAGGAGGCGCCTTGAAGTAAATATGTTTTAGTCGGAAAATATTTGTAGTATTTACTCTGTCCATGGTGCTAGAGCCTTCGGAGGACTTCCGTTAACGCTGTCGCGTAACATTGGTTTATCCGTGGCAGGGGTCTTGGTCCTGTGCACGCAACCAATATTAATGGAGGACAGAATTTGACATCGGTCAGCGGGTCCTTTGGACGCTGTCGGTAGGACTGTATTAGCAGACGCCCTCATCATTCCCCTTCCCGAAAAAAATGTGGACGCCCCCCATACCGCGAGCCACCAGCCCAAGGTACGTGCATAGGATAGTCGGCGGTTCACGTACTTCCTACATTGACAGCGATTTTGACGTAGAACAGGCCTGTTTCAAATTTCCTGTATTTTACGGCGTAAACAGACAATTGAATCAAACTGAGGTATGAAATTTTCATCAAGATTTCTTGTTGTAGAAAATCCTGAGACGTCCTGTACGTGCAGGATACATTGAATTTTATGTTGTCCTCTGTCCGTCTCTTACCGGTCGCGCATAAGAACTGGGCACCGACACCAGGAATGCTTGCACTTCAAAGAGGGAGCCGCCATGCTCTTGTATGCATCACAGCCGCGAGAGACTGGCAAGAACATCTCATACAAGAATCTCGCCTGCTTTGGCATTCCCGTCCGTGATTCCGCTGCACAGAATCTTTTATGAGCTGTCACTCTTTTGAACAGCAAGTGGTAGCTTGCCTATTGTCAGTAGGACACCAGCATTCTGTATAATCATTGTTGTCAAACAGCAGTACACTAAGCATTTCAGATATGCTGCTTGTGGATCCCCCTGTCACCACATGTCGCGTCCTCGGTTTGGGGTGAAGGAGACTCTGCAGATGTATTGAATGGCGGCAAGTGGACTGACAATGAGTGAGCAGCCGTGGACAGCCGGCAGTAGGTGGTTCTGAAGTTATGGGTTTGGGCGTGATGCTAACTTCTCCTTACAGTAAAAAGGTCAGTAGGAGTCTTTACAGTAGAGCAGAAGGTCCATGCGTTCTGCGAGGAAGACGATGCTTAAGAAGGGAAGTATATAGACTGTATTTAATTAGCACACCAACTATTGCACGTACATAAATTTTTTTACATTAAAAACAATTAAAATCCCTCCAACATGTTTCGATCCTAAGATGATCTTCAGGGAGCTACGTTGTTCCTTGCTAAAGTCACATTTTTAAAAACACTCACTGATTAATTTCCTTATATTAACTTGGTGTTGTGGCAGCATGTCGTATTGTGTAAGTCGTACGCTGCTGAGAATGCGCCTCACACGACGCACATCCACAACAATTTATCATATAAAATCAGCTACGTGTTTCGGCTAATCTATAGCCATCATCAGACTGACACCAAAAACAAAGGGGAAATATTCCCAGTTAGATGGGTTTGAGACATTGACCTCGACAGGTGTATTGCTATTTTAAAGTACATAACATAGATTTAAAACCTTAAGAATACAAATTAATTTTTTTTTAAATTTTCGTATGAGTTTTTTTTTAAACTTAAGTATATAATAATAATAATAATAATTTATAATATTATAAATGGGGGAGGTGTAGGTGCTTTTTTTTGAGACGGCCTATATGTATCTATTTCTTGTGTTCGGTAGTCTTATGTTGGAGCGCAAATATTTACTCGAAGAGTTTGGTGTTTGAATTACGTTGTTCTTATTTGTATGTCTAGAAACGCGTCATTGGAGTTTACAGATTTTTTTTTTTTTACTTGAATGTGAACTTCTTAATGTTGCTCAAATCACGTTTATATATATTTTTATAAATTTATGAAACGTACTTCAAATGACGATGCTTGTGGTTACGTCTCTTCCTTCGTATGTCTGAAGGCTTCCAGGAACATTTGATCTCAAGCTAATGACCTTTGGAGTATTTGAGCAGCGCTGTCTGAAACTTGTTTACATTATACCTAAATTCGACATATCAGGTTTCTGTCGATCTGTGTATTTATTCCCATAGGTTAATATCAAGAACGCGTTTAATATTGTGTCGTCTGGAATGTGATAATATATCCATAGTTTCACAAATTTGTACCAAAGTTGCTGAGGATTCTGCCGGCCTTACCTTTAGAATAGACGAGATAGCCGGAAGCTGGAGGCAGAAGTTTCCTTCGAAATGCACACCAGGCCACGTGGCATCACGATCCAAAAACAGCAATCCTCAGAGTTGAATGCACCTGAAAAAAAAAAAAATCAAATCTCTCAAAGGACTTCTTGTCAAGTCGTCGGCATTTTTTGACGCATTTTATTCTCGAGGTCTCTACTTGTAAATTTCCAATTATATCCGAACAACTTTTCTAGAATTTTTAAGTGCAGCCCAGATCCCTGACCATTATTTGTGTCTGACATGCATATTGGGTCCCTTTTGTTTAAATGCCTTCGGGAATAATTTCTTTGTTGGTTTTTAGACCACTGCACTTCTTTTAAAGTACGGCCTATTGAAGAAATAATTGCCGATCAGTCTTCTTGTACTTCTCCCGATCTCCGATAATGGCTTGGCAACGAGTAGTAGATTGATCTGTACTCTTAAGTGTGAGTACTGTGCTACAGTTAAGACATCAGCTTTTGCAAACCTGTTGTTATGAAGGCACGCTCCAATTCACACAAACGAGTACTAAGCCGTTTTTGGAACTTTGTGTCTGGTCTCTGAATGATTACAGTGCGTGCGACTAAAAGTGGCACGCACTGTAATCATTTCAGAGAAGACAGGCACGCCACTTAAAGTGGCGTGCCTGTCCTCCTTTTTTGTGAAGAAGGTGGGAATATTTTAATATTATCCTGTTCTTTTTTTCGTTTAATAAGTGTAAAATACATCAGCGTAAAGAAACGCGAATTAAATAACACAGAGAAAACTGTGATACAGTCCTGTTCAACTTATAATTTTGCTTCTTTTTTATACTGAAATCAGTTAATTCGTTTAAGTGACGCTTAACTCTCCGGTTGACTTCTTCAGTAACTGATATTTCGTGGTAACCGTGTGCGAATGACGTAATTAAGGTACTCAGTCATAAACCTACTACTATTATACTATGTACAGAGTGGCGTAAAGTCACTTGACCATAGATGAAATATGTTAGTTGAGCTTTTCTGACACAGTACTTACATTTGTTGCATATGTTGAATGTTCAAATTGTCTTCTGTCTAAACTGACAGACTGTTTAATTCTTTCATCCCTGAGACTTTGGCAAACGAGAAACAGGCGACGAAATTTAATTATGTAGGTCCCTTCTGTTGTTAAACGTCAATTTTGGACAGATTTGCGCCTATTTCTGTAATTATTGACACCTATCGCTTAAATATTTTATGTTACTTATAGATTATAGGGCAGTTATAATTCTTTTTCATAAAATCCGTGACTTTTTCCGTTGTGGAAATACAGAACTATGCCCGTATTTTCTCTATGTTCTTTATGAAAACCTGGTGCGATTGTCATGCGATCACCGACTGAATACGAAACTGGGCGGATCTCAGAAGCGGTTGGGACAGTTTGGAGAAAGGAGGAATCGCCTGCCCTGTCAGGAACCGAGCCCCGGATCGTCCTGCCCGTAGTCCCTATGTGGGCAGTGAGAACTAAGTGGTTCGTGGCAAATATATAAGTTGGTTCGTGGTGAGTATCTTAAGTGGGTTTGAACCCCGATGATACTACAAGCAGCTTCTACACTCAGGCCTCAAACTGCCACAGATTTACGACGACGCTCTTCTTGTCCAGCGCATTTCACTGTAATCCAGTCGACTCATCTGAAAGTCTGCACACAGAAATCGTGGTGGTGACCATTCGATGACCGTTTTTATCAATAGACACTGTCTGGGCCAGTTAACACAGGCCATACAGTGTAGAAGGAAATAGAGCCATTATATATTGGTCTCATTATAGCTGCTCTGGCTTCCTTTACTTGCTTCACGACCTGTTTGCATTCAGAGATCTGTTTACGGCTTAACAGGACATTCTTTATTACGACTCCTAATTACAGTGTAGACGGAAACACTAAAAGGAACATCATTAATTTCGGCACAGTTAACAGTAAAATTTGAGCATGGCTTCAAAGCCGAGGTTATTTTCTTTAAACGATAACATGAAATTAATGTGGTGTGACACGTAGCCTGACCCAGGGCTATCGCAAATGGGCATACGTCCTCTTTACGTCCGGTGCCGTCAAGTTACAGACGCTAATCTCTGACTGCGCTAGTCTAATTACAGAAGATTAATGGCCTACAAACGAGAATGAAAAAGGTCAGGCTTTCTCGATAAGGTCAGGGCTTCTGATTTTTGTGGTAGACCCGTGATAATATAGGAGTCATCTGGAAAGGCCGTTAGTGTGATCCGTGGCTTGTACTAGCTCCTTCTGATGTGATGAGAAATTACTGTTATTTATCAAAAACTTCGAACACAAGTCTTGTCTTTGGTAATAAACAATTCATCAGTCTTCTTCGGGTTATAGTGTCGGACAGTTCGTTTTATAAATAGATATAGGAAATGCTTGCAGATAATAACATATGTATAACAGTGGCGTACCCTGGAATTTTGTTCGGGGGGGAGGGGGGGGGTTCAACAAATTCAGTTGAGGACAGGGAATAGAGAGAACGGGGATCTGGGGGGCGGTAGCCCCCTAGTCAGGGGTTCTGGAGGCAGCTGTAATTTGGTACAAGAACTTTCATTTTACATAGCAAAATTTTCTTAATTTTTGGTACTTTAGGACTATTTATGATGAAAACCAATTTATTTGTCATTGTTAATGTAAAACAATTGCGAGCCTAGAATTTTACTGCCTTTTTTCCCAACATCTTGGTGTTGGCGTCCTAAATTCAGCAATTTTTAACAGTTTTCACAATCGGGTTGAGTTTGGCACGATTTTGGAAGGTCTTCTGAATTTCGGGGGGGTTTCAACCCCCCCCCCCCCCGTAAGCCACTGATGTATAAAGTTGAATAGTAATAGATTGTTGACAATCGTAAAGGTTAGAAAACATGCATATTCGTTCTTGCTTGGTTTTCTCTTTGTCGCTTAAGTAGCCCGGAGTTTTAATGGGACGCGGCATGATTATACAATAATCATGATTGGGGAGGAAGCGGAAGGAAGGGATAGTGACCTAATTTTCAGGTAGAAGAGAGTCTAGTGGCTTTTGCATGGAGGCCACAGACTGAACAAACGGATGCATTTGTACATTATATCCGGGCCGGTACCCGCAGCGAACTTCTGACGCAGGCGTCCAACACATCACGCACAAGTTCTGTACTTCGACGTCCCACTGTGCTTGCTGTATGAAGCATATTACTTGCGACAACACAGAATTTATTGTAGGCATTATTTCGCCTGTCGCTTTCCAGATACAATCTTAAGAACGGATGATTCAGTGCAGTAGCTTGCTTGTGAGCTCGATGGCCAGAGTTCGCTCACTGACAGGAGTACAGGTTTTTCCTCCTCACCACCGCGTCCAGACGGAATTTTTCTCCCAGGAGCGAAGTGGCCGGAGGATGAAGTGAACCAATCACTCCAACCCACACGACATTAAATATGCTTGGAAATAACTTCGATTTTTCTTATTTACTATCATTCGACCAAAAATCAACATTTGTTTTTACTAGGGATAGCAAATTTGCCCATTAAAAGCCACAGTTCCGCGAGACAGTCTAAACACCCTACCTCCTTCCCCATAGAGCCCAAATTATGATGGACAGATAAGGAGCTGCACACAATTCAAGCAAGAGGTTTTGTGCAAATTCAAATAGCAGATTTCGGTTAAATCCTTTCCATAGTTTTAAAGATGAAACGTGACACCGGTTCCCATTCTCTGTTCATCTAATGCCAAATCTAATGTCAAGTGAACGGATGAAAGGAAATATGAATAGCGTTAGATCATTTTCGTGGGGCTGTGCTGGATTGAGTGTCACTTTCGGCGTTAGGTACGGTGGCTGGTGGTTGGTTGTTCCCTATTTACTTAAGCATAATTTATACTTTGTACAGAGAATTATGTGACAGTTGTGTGATCACAGTTTGAAGACAATAATTATCAGTAACAAGACAGACAATGTACGTATAACCTAACATTGAGGCTCTTTCGTGTAACCATTTTTACAGAGGACAAGCAATAACCTGAGTGTGTGTATTTGTATACTTGAGTATCCTGCACGCAATGCGCATGCGCCATATTGTCATCTTTGGTCTGCCTCGCTGTACAAAATTTTGCCACATTATCTCATAAAAGGCACGATTTTCGGAAAAACGTTATTGAATATACAAAATGTATTTCGAGTTTCTCTACAACTTTTGTCTGAAACATTTTTAATTCTAAGAAGAACTGAGCGAGATACGATCAAAACTGTATGTCGGTCTTCATGTAAAGTAACCTTTATTCTAGTCAGATGTTAACTGAAATAGAATTTTCTCGACAGATTTTTGGAAAATACTAAAATATCAAATTTCATGAAAATCCGTCTAGTTAGAGCTGAGTTGTTCCATGCGGACAGACGGACGGACGGATACGACGAAGCCAATAGTCGCTCTCCGCAATTTTGCGAAAGCGCCTAAAATGTTAGGAATTTCAGTGAAATATCAGATTAGTGTAATAATTACAGTTATTAAAGTAATCAATCTGTAGTCAATCGTAAATTGCACTTGACCAAATCATAATGAAGACAAGTGGGCTACGGTTCCATAAAGAGTTTCTGTTGCAATTATAAGTCTTCTCAGCTGCAAGTTATCTTAATTCCTCCTAGTTACATTTTATAATCATGTTAGACAAGACAGACAGTGTACTATAACGTAACATTGAGGCGCGTGCGTGTAACCATGGTTGAAGTGGGAAAGCAATAAATATTACATATTCTGAGGGTTTGTTTGTAGTCTTAGGTATCCAGCATCCAGTACGCTTGTGCCATATTTTCATCTATGGCCTGTCCGGCTGTACAGTTTTTTTTTTCCCCCACTTTTTCTCATAAACGGCACGAATTTCGGGGAGATGTTATTGAACGTAAAATGTGTGTTTCGATTTTCTCTACAACTTTTTTAAAACGTTTCTCGTTCTAAAAAGAAACGAGCGAGATATGACCAAAAAGTGTATTGTTTTGCGTGTAATGTGCTCGTAATTCTTATCAGATTTTAATGAAAACTGAATTTTTTCGTAAGATTTTAGAAAAACAGTCAAATACCAGATTTTATAAAAATCCATTTAGTGGGAGCCGTTGTTCCATGCGGACGGACGGACGGACGGACAGGCATGACGAAGCTAATAATCGTTTTTTTTTTCGCAATTTTGCGAACACACTAAAAGAACTACGTTACTGCCCCGCTGAGGTCTGGTCCTTGCTGAAATTGTGGATCCAGCTGGATCAGTAGGAGCATGTACTGGGACAGTTTCCGACTTGCGAGTGATGTAAGAAGTACAAATAAATATTGAATGTTTGGACTACTAAGATATCCAACTGGAGGCATCAGTGGGCGATATTACCGAAAGTAAGTAACGGGCTTTTCAACAGCCTTTAGTAATTTACGACCTCTGGTGGGAAAATTTAGATTTAGTATTAAAAACGTTTGTTAATGGTGATATTCGTTTCCATTTCTCCGTAAATCTGGGAATGTTTCAGTTTTTCTATAGACTGTTCAGATAATTAAGTAGATTTTGTAAGTAAAGCAATTTGAAGCCCCTGTTAAATCATTACCACCGTTATACTTTTTTTTTTTTGCATTTTATAATTTAAAGAGAATTTCCTTAAATTTCCATAGCCATACACGTTTAATGATTGTATAATTTCTGTAGCGCAACGAAATACATAGTCCTGAAGTCCGAAGGAATTTGTCATCTTCCCGGAAACAGGATTTGTGATCCTTGTGTGTATTCAATGCAGGACTGCTTCTAGAACCTACTGAATTATAACGCTGTTATAGCCCGATATAGCAATAAGGACAACATAGTTAATCAGTAAGCAAGTCAAAGCAAGGCCTGTACAGGACCTGAGTGTTCCAGAAGGTTGTAGTTCCTAAGTTTCAAGACAGTCGGCGCATGAAGGTGGTAAGGTTGTCAGCACCAGCCACCTTTACACCCAGGAAATATTCCTGGTACTCATTTCTGTTAGAGGCTGAATCGACCGCAGGGCCGTAGTGTGGCCTGGAGGATTACGTCAACAGAAAATTCCAGTGACACCACCGGGAGAGGTACCCGCGACTTTCAGGCTTTTAGCGCAGTGCCTCAAACAACTGCTTCACCGCATGCCGGAGACTACATCCCATGGCTCAGTCCTCAATATAAGCAGATTGTATTAAGGAGTTCTGTCCTGAGAATTTATTCACAAGTTCTGTAAACCCATATTTTGAGGACGTCATAGGCTGGGTTGTATTGACACTTTTGTAGGCCTAAATACCCGTCGGGCTGTCCCAGCTGCCATCTCGTTCCGGACCATTACCCACACACTCCTTGCCACTACATGTCGACAGATGACCGAACTTGGATGCGGTATGGCATTTAAATTCGGATCCTTAAGAATTAAGCCTTTGCAGATTATTTCCAAGAAAGGGAGCCGGAATAGCTCAGTCACTGTAGTGACTAGGCTAAGTTCTGGACGACGGAGGAATCGGACTTTCGATTTCTGGCTGTATCAGAATCGTTTTTTTTTTCGAACTGCTCATCGGCTTTTGGGCTAACCCGACCACCTATCCTGTAGCTACTGGAGGGGGGGGGAGGTGCTGTCCCCAGGGGTGAAGCTGACAACACAACTTCATCCAGCACCAAAGATAAGAGTGGGTGCAGCTATGTTTTTATGCACCCATACGTGTTGATTGCTCGGTGTGTAATTAAACAAAGGGATCACTTTACCTCCTTATAATTAATTTTCCACTGTTTTAATAAATTTGATTTCGGCCGTACGAGAGAAAAACACTGAATTGTTTTTCTGCATCCGTTCTGGTCCCTGTTTGCAATTTATACAGTTTCCGCCAGCGAATCGGGCGATGTTTAAGTATTAAAAAAATTAGAAGTATTGGATATAATGAAACAGTTACATTTATAAGGAAGTACATACTTTAGCATTTGGAGAAATAAGTGAATCAGTGGTCTTGAAACATAAAACAGAACAAAAAAAAAAACACACACACACATCAACGCACGGCCGACCTGCGAGGACTTTGTTCGAAAGATGCTCTCACAGCGTCAATGTTCTGTGGAGTGCGAACTGTTTTAACACTACCACCTTTCTTCTTAACAGTTGAGCCGGTCTCTTCAAAGTTTTTACCCACGTCTTTATGGCATGAGCTGACGGCACTTTACTGTTTCGATGAATCCCGAATTTCTTGCGAAATTCACGTTGGGCGGCAACGTAGCTATCTTTGTTCTTATAAAATGATTTTACGGCGAAAGCACGCTGTGCACCAGTCCACAACTCCATTTCAAACTGAACGCTATTCACGACCACGCCACCTGGCAGCATCATTTCCCCGCCGTTGCCAAATCGCCCGATTCACTGGCGGATCCTTTACATATATACATATGAGTGTGTGTGTGCTTGTGTGTGTGTGTGTGTGCGTGTGTGCTTGTGTGTGTGTGTGTGCGCTTATGTGTGTGTGTGTTCGGCCATTATATTGCTTCAACGGCTACAAATAGATTTCCTTTTGAGGTTTTTCTCCTTCTTCTGGCATTACAGTCCGTACCAGAGCGTCTTCTTTTTTAGAAGCTTCTCAACAGAACATATTTTTTAAGGCATGGGGTTTTCAGACACACGCCAAACCCCCAACTCGGAGGACCAGGAAATCTCTTTTCGTCTGGTTCATCACCTTTGACCTGTCCGGCAGGGGAGGCCCCACCAGTAGCTGCGCTACCATCAGTGTAGCTCGCAGAATCATGTGACAACGCAAGCCCCACTACTACATCAAAGAAGTGATACCGTCGGGGGGGGGGGGGGGGCGGGGGTTAAGTTTTAAAAAAAAAAATTTTGAAAAAGTTTAAATACCGCAATTTTAGGTGGAAACGC
>Ga0123357_10014572_pt1 | contig 10269 bp, 4 predicted proteins | sample TergutEmb28metaG_FD_89873 | JGI IMG/M metagenome (GOLD analysis project Ga0123357, IMG submission 89873) | Embiratermes neotenicus P4 segment gut microbial communities from Petit-Saut dam, French Guiana - Emb289 P4 | ecosystem: Host-associated > Arthropoda: Insects > Digestive system > Gut ... | reverse complement strand
TACTGTTTTTCTTTTTTTTTTTTTTTTTTTTTCTTACCTTTTTTTTTCTTTTTTTTATAAAAAAATTAATTTTTTTTTTTTTTTTTTTGGGGGGGGGGGGGGGGGGGTTACTTCAGCTGACCAATGGAATTGAATGAACCATTTGGACTGACAAAACTCCATCATGACTGCATTTAAGCTGTGTGTGATGTATGTTTTTTCACCTTGTACAATACCAGAAGGTGCATTAGGACATGCAGCATCCTCACTTTTCCTCAAATTGGCATACTGGTATTTTATTGATGGTCTCTGCAAGAGCAACCAAGAAGTCTACAAGTCTAAACTGCAATAACTAGCCAAATGCCATTCATCCTGCCTCCACTTTCAGCATTTTAAATGCTTACTGCATTTCTACATGCAGTGGAAAAAAAGTGTATTTGTCTGTTATTGTGTAATATTTCTTCCCAGAATTGCCTTCCGCCACTTTGAAAATTTCTGATCACCGTGTGTTGTCATCAACCCATAAAATGACACATCTGAGGGATGATGTCATTGAGTACAGTGAGGTGATATACACATCACAGAATTATTTTCTTCTGTAATAGAACGTACATCAACTTACTCATGGCTGGATTGTGTATCAGCAATATAGATTTTTTTGTCTGGCTCCTCTACAAATGACAAACAATGGTTCAGCCATTATATACGCACCTCACCCGTAATCCAGCTTGACTCATGGGTAATTCCTAGCGTTTTTACAGAGGTTTTCCATTTGTAGCATGGAAAACTCAAAGCTAGAGAAACATTATCCAATCAATTCATGCAGCAGCCCGTAGTCGTGTGTAGCCCCCTATCCGCGTATGTCAAAATACACACTATGCTGCCACCACTTTGTGCAAATATTTTTTGTGTTTTCTCAATGATGGATAACTTGGACACTCGCTTGAATACTGCACTGACAACATTCTGCATAACTTCTTCATCCACAGGTTATATCGTTGGTTTTCAGGTACCATTCCAACCGCCGAAACACAAAATGAATGTTAATTCGGGATTATATCGTTGGCATAAAACCAAAGGTACAGTACAAAATACTATTGGTTCTAATTGAAATTAGTGGAGCAATAAATACACTGACAGCAATATCAATTTAAACAAATCCATCAGTAAAGAAAGTTACGTTACGGTCTGCAACAAGTAGATCTTAAAACATCCGAGGCATACTTCACAGTAGAACGACATTTTGGGTTGATGGTAAAATGAAATACCCCGAGTCAGTCTAGGTCAAACGACGCAGGTCTTGTTTCATTTTTAAGTTCAAAGCAATCTTGTGATTCAAGAATGTTTTTCCGATCTAACAGCAATAGTTCACATTTTACAGCTGCTGTGATTAGAAGTAATATAAATTAAACAGCGAGAAAATATGAAACAAGAAACCATACGAATCACTTCTAGAAATGTCTGATAATTTACCTTTCAAATATTCCCCCTCCGTGCAAGTTGTTCGCACACCTCCACCTTAACAAAGGCACGCCCTTACTAACAAAGATTCTGCTACTTCTGACCCATGCTACTAACTGCCTTTCTAGCAGCGCTATAAGGGCAAATCCCTGAAACCCAGCTATGTTGTGTTAAGCTGGTCTGCGTATATACTTTTATGGAGTAGGGAAAAGCTTTTGCTATAAATAGATAAAATATATAAAATTCCTGCATTAACATCTTTAACTTCCCATTGATTTTATTGTTCCATCCTGTAGTATAATAGTTGGAAGAAAAGTGGAGTGGTCACGTTTCTTTCCATTATCTTGTACTTAGATATACCATGTTGACCTACAGACGTGAAGCAGTTGCAGTATCTCTGAAATTTATACACAGTATTACAACTAACCTGTACAAATGCAGTCCACTGATGGCAGAAAGTAGTCATTGCAAACTATCGCAATCACTGTGAAACAGTAGAGTGACAAGATGAAGTGAAGGATTATAGCTCCATTTTGCTTTTGTGAGGTGCTAAAGAGATCATCGGGAAAATCAGAACTTGAGCTATTTACGCAATCAGCGTCATCTAGAGCTGCAATATTAAAAATTATTTTATTTAAACCCTTGTACAATGGATTTAACTTTATACTATAAAAAAGTGTGTTTTGTGTGTCATAATAAACAAGCCGTCTCCCTTTTAAAAACAGTTTAGTTAATGCCGTTTAGGAAATCATTCAGTAAAGCTCCACACATTCTCAGAGTGATCCTGTGTCTTTGGACAGTTAGATTAGAAAATATGAAAGGATAGTTGAACCCTCAAAATGTCGCGAAATTCTCGCCCAACGACACAGCGTCACTGAGCAGAAGACCTGAATCTTCAGAAACACGGTTGTGCCCACCTGAAATTTCTCAACAAAATTCACTGTTTGTTCTGAGAATCGTAAAAACATAAATATATTTTGTGGGTAAACCCAAGATGATTAATATTAAAATAGGCGATAACTGTATTTACCACTGGGCTGCAAACAGTAAACCCTTAGTACTCGGAATATTTTATTAAAAACGTGTTCTTTTTATACTTCGCAAGTTACATTTTGTAGAAATTGACAAAAAAAACTCTCAGGAGAACGTTAAAGAAGTTTTCATTGGATATGATGTCACAGTAAGACAGTGAATGATTCAGTTCTGAACAACGTTTATTTTGTCTGCAGCATGGAAAATTTTAAATTTGATTTACATTTCATGTGTGCTGTAATGAATGGCAAAGTTGTTTAAAAAAAAAAAAAAAAATTCTCTACCAGACACAACTGAACCACATTTCAATACTTTTGTTGAAAATCATGTGTGTTTGTAGTGAATGTCCAGTTTAATATTTCATGAGGGAAATTCCTTGAAGTTACGTTGAATTCAAATTTATACCATTTGGCAAAAACTAAGAAAAGTCTCTGGTCAGTTTTATACATTGATTTATTAGTTTTCAATTTATTTGTTTCATGGCGCAATGGAGAGCAGTGAAATTCTGCAAATACTTGCCGAGTGCCATTATTAAAACATGCTGCACCGAAAACTTCGAACTTGTTCACAGAGTAAACGTGAAAGGCTTCTCTGATATTCTTTTATTTTTATTTTTTGACATGTTCGTAACTGTTAATCCAAAAGGTTTTAATATGTTTTAATGTAAAGAAATTTCGCCGTAACGAACATTTCTTTTTATCCGCACCTTTTCGTTTAACGAAATTTTGCTGTATTCGAGAAATATATTTTAGTTTTATACATAAAAATGATCCCCAATATATAATCACCATCGTCGTCATTGTCATCGTCGCTTTTCGGTGTTAGTTCTTCATACAAAAATTATCTTATTACAAGCGTATGAGCTGCACGTAGATATTAGTGTTAAGGTAAAATCTGTTTAAATATAAAAATTCTATTTCCAGACAAACGTTTATATATTTATAAAATACATTTTTATTCTTCGTCAGATTTTATATTAGCCTTAACATTTTTTCAAATATATACTTTCTGCCTCATCGGATTTTAACTATATTATACAAAATCACGAATAATTTTATTCCTTTAACTCTTATTGTTATTGGAGTGAATGTTTTGCATTATTTAATACGTGTTTTTCCCCTTTTTGTTTTGATTGTTTGTGTTTGCCTACACATGTTACACTGAGATTTTAAGGCGATTGTACAATTTGTTGTTGATCGGCAGGTAAAAGAAGAAGAAATTAATTAAAATGAATTGACTGTCAAGGATAGCAGCAGCAGCAGCAGCAGCAACAACAACAACAACAACAACAACAACAACAACAACAACAACAACAACTACTACTACTACTACTACTACTACTACTTCAACTATTACTACATCATCATCAAACATGACTAGATTCTTAGAGCGGTGGTAAAACAAGTTAAATTTTTCTGGAATGTTACTCTAATGTTGACTGGAAAATAGCTGCCGAAGTTTATTTCACACATGGGTTAAATTAGAATGCCGTCGTATTTGTATGTGTTCCAGAAAGTTAGTAAAATTTCAGAACAATATAGGAACATCAATTTTTCGCGAGTACATAGGAGCTTAACTGGCTAAAATATATTAGCTTCTATCTTTTGAAATGGGAATTTTTTACTACAGTTGCAGTAGGAAATTCCTTTCTCCACGTATCAAATAGCATTTGTTCGAAGCACCGGAAAATTCCATGGGGGTAAAGCGGCCTAGGCGTAAAGCAGACCACCCATCCCGTCTGGCACTGATATTAAGGAGTTGAGTATACTATTACCTGCTATGGTTTCATGGCTTGTACATGGACTATTTTACCTATATTATTTTGCCAAGGAACGAGGCCTTGAATCAGGTTACTTAAACATAATTTATAGGTAATATTGAGGGAATTACCCACTGCAGTCAGAAAAGGCACTCTCGCGCTCCCCGACACAAGCGGTGCAGGTCACACCAGGTTTAGCAACCAGAGCAACACAGTAAGGGTTATCTTAATCTACAACTGGGATTGAGCTAACCCTAGCGATTTTCCCCCCGCGGTCGGAGACCTTGACGTCCACAAAATGAGGACCAATGCTCAAGAGAGAATGCACTTTTAGGAGGAGGTATAACCTTGCCTGGAAGGTTTTCTGGTATTCGGACCAAGGTTTGCAATTTTGAGATTAGGATCGCGGCGAAAATCAGTCACTTTGGTGAAGTCGATATGTCTGCGGGAAGTGCGAGCCGTGTCCCGTCTTTGCGTGTTATACACTGGCATTCGCCTTAAAACTGAGGGAATAAGCTCGGAAAAAAAAACCTCAGTCATGGTAGTCGAAAAGTGCCAACTTGGCACGATTCAGTATGTCGACATGGTCAACTTTTGGCAGGCAGCCATGACAAGTTTTTCGATCCCGTTCTTCCTTGGGAAGTTTAGGAGACCTGGGTCAACACACGATCAGCGTAGGTATCTTCCGAGCTGCCTAAATGAGGGGTTCCCCACCTGACCTAACTTTGACTCGTCTCTTGGTTAGAAATCTGACGTGGTCAGCAAAAAATGGAACTCCCAAATCAACGCGAAGTTGCCTGTTAGCAATGTACCAAAGGGTTTTGTTAGCAATGCAAAAACACTTGACTTGAAATACCTGTAGTTTCTTGGCGCGGGTGCGAGCTGTAGGCCACCAGAGTGTGCACGCATAATCGATCTAAGGAAGGGTTATTTGCTTGTACAATAAAACGTCATTTCTGATTGTGAGACCACTCCTCCTGTTTAGGAGAATTCCCAGCACTCCCAGTCTCTGTACCATTTCTTCCTCGCCTGATCGATATGAATCGAGCAGATCAGCCGTGTATCAAGGCTAACACATAGATACGGACAGTATCGATCGAATGGACTAAATCCCCGAAGAGGTGAAATGATCGGGGTGTCGGGATGCGCCAAGCGGCCTGAGTGAACGGCATGTAAATGCTCTTCAACATGATGATGGCGATCCTCAATTATCTCAGCCACCGCTCTAGGCAAAAGGGATACGACTCTAGGTAGTTGACGAGCAGCACTGGCTGGGGGGCTGTGGCTACGATGACCGTGCCGTCCGCGTAGAAAGCCAATGCGTTGTGGCGTGAAGGTGTGGGCATGTCGTTAGCATACAGAATACATAGGACGGAATACTTTATTTCACCCGGAGCCTCGCCAGCCCGCATAAAACAACACGTGGATATGGCTGTTTGTAAGGACTCTTCGATCGACCGACCATGCAGATATGAAGAGATGGTTTTCACAAGGTACGAGGGAAAATTATGAACTTTTGGCTTGGAGAGGAGACCGTCGACCAATTAAGTGCTGAAGGCCTTAGCCGCGTCCAGGAATGACGCGCATGGTAACTTCTCGTTAAAGTTCCTGAACACTCTTTCAACGAGGAGTGCATTGCTACGTTTGGGTCTGAGCCGAAACTGCTTAATGCGCAGGAGCCTGCGAACGCTTACATCTCTTAGGATCCTGGTAAGTAGGATTTTTTCAAATATTGTCCCAAACGTGTCCATTCGGTATGACGTTTGGGTCTGGTGCCTTACCGACCTTGATACCCCAGATGGCTTCTTCAACCTCCGCTGCATTGGTGAACTTCAGTTCACTTGCGGGGGAGGGGTAGGAAGAGTATGCCCACATCCCCTCGAGAAACGTCTCAATAACTGCCTGTTCCGATACGTCGTGTACCAGTTCAAACTGGATCTCCAGACTGCCTGTAAGGGCTTTGGCTTTCTCGCAGTCCGAAATAGCAATTCCCCACGGTGCAACTAAGGGAGGTGAAGAAGCGGGAATACTCAACACTCGTCTAGTTATCTTCTACATCGTACGGATTATGGCTTTCCAGCGTGGAGCTCCCCTGGTTCTAACCATTCCTCGGGAGGTCATAGGCCTTTTTGAGGGGCATAATTTTGGCTGGAAGGCTCTAGGAGGTTCGAACACAGTTTGATCATGTCTAAAGCAAGATTCGCGGCGAAGATCAGGTACTCCGACCAAACCGCCATGCCTGGGAAGAGTGAGGGCAGCGTCCCGTCTTTGTGTGTTATACTCTGGAATTTGCCTTACTTCTGAGGAAAAGCACGGAAAACCCCTCAGTCAGGGTAGTGGAAACGTGCCAGTTGAGCATGATCCAATACGTCGTCATGGCCACTTTTGACATATAGTCCTGACAATTTTGTGGATCCGGTTCTTCCTTGGGACGCGTTAGGAAACCGGAGTCTACACTCGGTCAGCCTACTTATCTACTAAATTAAGGGTTTCCTCACATCATATAATTTTGAGTCGAATCTCTGGGTTAGAGATATGGCGTGGTCCGTAAAGAATGGAACTCCCAATTCCCGTTAATTTGCCTGTTCTCAATGTACTAAAATGCATCCATAAGAATGCAAAAACCTGGATTGAATTACCTGCAGTTTACTGACATGGGTGCAAGTGACGGACCTCCACATAGGGCACGCGTAGTCTATCATAGGGCGGATGAGCTCCTTATACGGCAGCATTCCATTTATGATGAAGAGACCACTTCTCCAGTTTAGGAGAGTTCCCATATCTCCCAGTATCTGCGCCATTTTTCTCACCTGATCGATGTGATTCGGCCAGATCAGCTGTTTGTCGAGATTCACACCAAGACGACGGGCGGAATCAACGCAGTGGATTGGGTTCCCGAAGAGTTGAACTTGTCGGGAAGCCAGGATACGCCTACCGACCTTAACGAAGAGCATCGTGGTGCTCTTACAAACGTTGGTGGTGATCCTCAATTATCTCAGCTATCGTTCAAGTTCGCTGGGATATATCTCCATGCTACGAACCGACCGGCAGTACACAGGTATTCGCTCGACGCGCCACTGTGACATGCTTCGCTCACCCGTCAATCACAGGCCGACCAGTCAATCGGTCGCGTAGCACAAAAGACGAGGCATTCCGAACTCAATATTATTCTTCTCAAGAGAGTAAACAGTCGTTCGTCTCCAAGGAGCGAAAGTTCAGTCATCCGAAAGGAATGAGTCCTCTCAAAGAGTAAGCGGTCGTATATCTCCGCATCACTGTAGCTACGCACTGTCCATCGACAGCAGTAGCGTTACAGCCACGCAACACGCAATCGGCCGAGAAGAATTAGCAACCGCAAGATGGATAGCGCTCGAGGCAGTAATTGTCGCTCATGCAATAACACCGCTACATTGCTGGCACCTCGGCAAGCTTCGCACCACAGTACAGCAGTTCTTGCCCCGCATGTATGGGTGGAGTAATATCGCAAGAATCCACAAAACCAAAACAGCAGTTCCTGTTTAATAGTTGATTTCTGTAGTAAATCTGGGTGGAAATTGGGAAGAAGTATTATTGGAGAAAAGAAACCATCCCCACCACGAATACCGCAAACTAATCAGGACCTTAAAATGTTGCCTAAATATTTCTCCAGCTCCAGATTTGCTTCTTGCTGGCCAGCAATTCATTGTGGCTTTACATAAATTGCGTACGCCTTTTTAACATTTGTGGCTCTGAGTCTCCAATGTGTTCACCATTCCTGTATAAGCTACGCTGTCTGAAGTGGATTTGCAGAAACCTTCACCTCGAATTTAATTGGCTCTTGGGGCAAAAAGTTTTCATTTTAAACCTCACTTCCATCTAGGGGTCAGATTAGGGGTGTGTGAAGATTTGCTTTCACTCTTCCATGTGCTACGGCGTAATGTTTAAGTAATCATTGTAGGTTTATTTTTACTTTCCCAAATCAATTCTATATAACATAAAAACCCATTTCCTTTAAGTTAAAATAAATATATATCGAAATATTCTAAAATCCCCATCCTTAGAAAAGCATTTCTGAATTTCGTAAAATAATATCTATCCCTATATTGTAATTCCATAAATTATGTATATTCAGTGAAAACTGAATCCTTAGAGACAGAGGTGTTTTATTGCAACAAAAGATTGATCTCTAAAATTTTATCTCCGTAAATAAGTCCTTCTAAATCCAATCAAGATTTGGGCTGCTACAGGAACCCTACCTGTAAGGAAATTATTTTATCTCGAAATTGTAGTCATTGCATATCGGTTTTTTTTTCGTATAACATTTCTACCTGGATAAAAATATGTCAGGCGTCTTCGAGCCACAAGAATATATTAGAATTTACCGAGTAAAACCCTAACATTTATTGCCATACGTAAAACTAATTAAATTGAGCACTATTTACGGCAAATTGGAATAGCGGCGATCGTTACACTTCCTAAATTCACGCGATGAACTTTGAGTGAAAGGTGATAAAAGTTGTGAGCATAATAATGTACCTGTACCTACATTTTGAATACTCAGTGCATGTATTATCAAGAGGGTGATCACAGTGGCAACAGACAGCTATAACAGAAACTGCTATAGTTTCTGTGTCTATTAGTGGGTCGTGAGACATAACAAAGAAGTACCCGAAATATGCATAATCTGCAATGCCTGTAACAATATGGACTGCAGCATATTAGACACAGAAAGAACCGACAAATTTTACTACAGTTCTACAACCAATTCGACATCACTTTTTTATTCTATTTATCTCAAGTGGGTCAAATGCAAAGAGTTTTCTCATGCTATATGAATCTCTGAAGAGTTTTTGCTACTCATGTAGTGAAGGCCAACTTTATTTAGTTTTCCCTTTTTTTCTGTGTAACGAAATTCAAATTTGCATAACATTCTATCATGCAGGAAATATCAGTCATTTCGAAATTTCTAACTTAGCTAGCACTTACCAGTTCGTTATGCATGAACTTGACAAGTGACGAGGAAGTTTAGTAAACTTCCAAGAATGTATGATCTAAACAGTCCGCCTCTATACAATCCCGTATGAAGAGGTGATTGCTCTCACTCACTCACTCGTTTACCGACGGTTACGTGCCTCTTTGCTGAAGAAGAATCTTTAAAGGTATAACTTTGGAACAATGTTGTCGCTACGATGATTTTTAACTTCAACTGTTTCCTACTGTTTAAAGGTAAATCGTACTGCCTGCATTGAGATTATTTCCCTTTCGAAATTCCGAGTTGAGCAAAATTGGTAAACTAAATTGTTTTACACTCTAAATTCGAGCTATACCGGATTATAACCAGAGACGAGACAATTATTTTAATGGTTATTAAAACTTGTTTTATAGCGTATTGAAGTTGTACAGTACCTTATACAACTGTACGTAACTAATTATTTTTAACAATATTCATGCTAAATATTGTATAGACAACTTACTAAAATAGTATATTAGTTTGTTAACTCTTTGGACGATTCTTTTGATTGCACTAAATAGTCCTTGAATTCCCCAAAACAAGACGTATCAGAAGATTTCTGATTGGTGGCAGTCTACCTTGATTTTAAGTTAACAGAGCGAGAGTAAAACTTTTGAAACTTTGTGAATACAAACAGTGCCTCTCGGAGTATTCATTACGAACCTCGTCGTCGCTACCCCCGGCACTACACTCAGATCGATACTGTGATAGGCGCTTATGAATTATGGGCTGTATTGCAGCATGTACAGGGTGCGGCTGAAATAACTCCACTTTTGGAGGCGTCACTGCTCGGGCTTTGGAGGGGATACAGTGATGGGAGTGGTCTCATTGGTTAGCTGCGGTCTTGCCATTTTCAGATGATGCCATGGGTTGGTCGGACGAGCAGCGTGATTTCGTTGTCGAAACGTTCTTCAAGAACAAGGAGTCTGTGATCGCGACACAAAGAGCATTCCGTAGGCACTTCAGACTTGGTCGACGTGCTCCCGTTCCAGATCGAAAAACGATCCTGCTGTGGGTTTCGAACATGCGAGCTACTGGGTCAACATTA
>Ga0123357_10014571_pt1 | contig 10270 bp, 7 predicted proteins | sample TergutEmb28metaG_FD_89873 | JGI IMG/M metagenome (GOLD analysis project Ga0123357, IMG submission 89873) | Embiratermes neotenicus P4 segment gut microbial communities from Petit-Saut dam, French Guiana - Emb289 P4 | ecosystem: Host-associated > Arthropoda: Insects > Digestive system > Gut ... | reverse complement strand
CCCCCCCCCCCCCCCCCCCCCCCCCCCCCCCCCCCCCCCCCCCCCCCCGCTTCCTGGAACCATCCGTATACCAGATGAGCCCCTTAGCTGCAGGAGGAGTCCCAGGTCCTATGGCCCATTCTTCTCTTGTCAACATAGGAACCATATATCTGGGTTCAACATTCAGTGCTAGCCTCATAACATCGAACCCCACATTCAGTATTGGATCCGACTTCTGAAACCGCATCAATATACGGCTGTGCCCTCGTCTGGGGCGAAGGTAAGACCAACGTCCCAGATTCGAGTCGATGCGCAGTTAATCTTGCCTCGCCCTGAATCAGCAGCTCTAGTGGGAGTAGGCATGGAGTGCCTCCATTGCACCCGTAGCAGTAGTGCGTATCGCACCGTTGTCGCTGAGCATGCACGTCTTTGTATTCGCCTGCTTAGTTGTTCTTGGCTCTAACCGGGTCATCAAGCTAGGAATGCCAATGCGACTGGTGGCCGAATATGAAGACATGCAGCCAATGGACCACCTTGGATCTCAGGCCCCACGTCCCACCCCAGGCCCTCGAGCAGGCCCACAGAAAATTATGAGCCTTCTTCACTTAGATATCCACATGCTCCCTCCAAATCAGCCGAGAATCCAGGAATACTCCGGAATACTCGACCTACATGGAGCGGCATAAGGTAACTCCAAAACAATGGGGTTCGAAGAAACCAGTAAGTTTCATTTTCTTTGTAAAAACTACGAGTAAGCCGACAACTCGACCTCGTAGCAACAAGTATCTACAGATTGGAGAACTCACTGCATGATCCCCGACACTGGTTTTGGGAATTTCTCCACCGCTAGAAGACAGATGTCATCAGCGTAACCCTAGTATATGTATCACCGCCGTTGAGCCTCACTATCGAATCATCAACAACAAGACATTGTAGAAGCGGCGACAAAACGCCTCCCTGTGGGCAATCACTGGATACTGCAAGTCTCATGGAGGAACCACTAAAGGCTAATTTACACATATCATGCCGTGTTAGGCGGTGGTTTAGAATTGGAAATATTAAGCGTATTGACTTCCTGCGATTTTCCTAAAATCGATCTTGTAAAAAGTCCTCTGGATCACTGGAATTGCCGTATCCACCAAAGTCGATTAGGGTAAACTTATAATTGGCATCGATCAAAACCAAGAGAACTACAGAAAATGTCTTTTTGTAGTTAAAGAAAAGGAGCCACTGTTATGCGTTGCTTGCATTACAATATGTTTACCCTCAATAGCTCCAGTGCAGTCAGGGAACTGCCATAGTGAATGAAATTTTTCCGCTTTTTTCTTCTACTCTTCTTCTGTCGATTGTGGTAATTCTGCTGGAGATAATTTGTTCCAAGATGCCTCGCAGGTTGATATGATTATAGAATGCACAGTTAGAGGGTGCTATTCTGTAGCTGAAGCTCATCGATATTTGGGAATTCCTTGAAGCCAGAAATCTGAAAATAAACACAAACGTATTTAACAAATAACGCTTACAACTCCCACATTTTTTACAGGATTACTGCCTTCTGGGTTGTGTAGGATAGGAATTCCTACCGGTCTTAGGTATAAAAGCTACCTTAACCTGGCGCCATATTGCTGGATCGCAACCATTTGCCAGGCAAGCAAGAAAAATCCTGACCAATTAAGGGACAACAATCCTCCGTCCCTCTTTCGACAGGGCCAGGAATATACCATCCATTCCTGGACATTATTATGGGGCAAAAAGATCGATTTACCATTCCACCCTCCTGTAGGTGACTACCCTCGCAGTCATCCGCCAGTCGCAACGTCTGGCGCCGCAGGCGGCAGCGGGGATCGCCATCTCCTCAGTAACTGTCGAGTTTGGAAAGTCAGACGCAAGCAGGAGCTCTAAGGTTTCCCCCTCGGATTGCGTACGCCTCCCCGAAGGAGCTACTAAAGAAACCAGCTTGATCTCAGGGTCCCCAGAAAGAGACCTATGAAACCTAGTCGACGCGGGAAGTCATTAACGGAGCTGCAGAAAGCCCTCAATGCTTCTCTTGAGTCCTTCCTTACCTCCTTTCTGTATCCCCGCTGAACCTCTGTACAGAGTCCCCAGAACTCTGCTCCTCTTCTAAGGGACTTCAACTCAGGATTCCACCTCACACCATGTTTACCTGTCGTTACAGGTTTAAGAGGGCAATTGTTTTCTTTGGCCGAGATTAGGGTCTGCTGAAGAGAAAGAATTGCAAGCTGTAGTCCGGCCTCAGCTTTCATTTTCACCCCGCATAGAAGAAGCAACAAAAATAGATACTTGCTTAAATATTAGGATATGGAGAAATGGTGGGGCTGAGAAATGTGTACGTGTACATTATTGTAATATGCACTAAAGAAAAGGAATGATTTGTTTTATATGGGAATTCGCATATTAAGAGATGTGAGGTGAGGGCCTGGACCGCTCCTGGTGGGAAGATTCACAATCAGATTGATCACATATTGATAGCATGTGGCATGAGTATAGTCGATGTACGATCTTTCAGAGGACCGGACTGTGATACTGATCACTATCTGATGGTTGAAAAGTTAGGGAAAGATTGTTAGTAAGTAAATAATAAGTTTGATACGCAAAGATTGAATTTCGTGAATTAAATGAGCTGGAGGTTAGGAAACAGTACCATATTACGATCTCAAACAGGTTTGCAGCTATGGAGAACTTAAGTGATAACGAAAACTTAAAAAGGGCCTGGGAGAACATTAAAGAGAATGTCAAAATCTCAGCTAAAAGAGTCTAGGTCTGTACGAATTTAAGCAGCATAAAACATGGTTTGATGAATAATTTTTAAGATCTTTAGATCAAACGTAGCAGGTTAAAATGCAGTGGTTACAGAATCCGAGCCAAAACAATATAGATAATCTAAACACGGTAAGACGTGAAGCTAGTAGACATTTCAGGAAAAAGAGAAGGAATATCTGAAAGCCAAAATTGATGAACTTGAAACCAACAGTAAGATAAAAAATGTCAGAGACTTATATAGGGGCATCAGCGATTTTAAGTGCGGTTACCAGCCTAGAACTACGATAGTACGGGATGAGAAAGGCGATTTGTTTACCGCCTCCCACATAGTTTTGGATAGGTGGAGGAACCATTTCTCTCAACTATTCAATGTACATTATGTTAGTGATGTTAGGCAGACAGAAATACATACAGCAGAGCCACTAGTGCCTGAGCCGAGTTCATTTGAGATTGAGATGGCTATTGAAGAGCTAAAAATACAGATCACCAGGTATTGATCAAATCCCAGCAGAACTGCTTTAAAAAGCAGGCAGAACAATTCGCTCTGCGATCCATCAACTTACTAATTCTATTTGGAATAGGGAGAAATTGCCCGAGGAGTGGAAGGAGTCAATCATTGTACCTATCTATAAGAAGGACGATAGAACAGATTGTGTTAATTACAGGGGTATATCACTTTTACCAACTACGTACAAAATTTTATCCAACATCCTGCTGTCAATTTAACTCCATATGCAGCGGAATTTATTGGGGATCACCAATGTGGATTCGACACAACAGGTCAACTATTGATCACATATTCTCCATTAAGCCAAATACTTGGAAAAAATTGGAATACAGCGAAGCAGTACATTAGCTATTCATAGCCTTCAAGAAGGCATATGAGTCAGTTAGGAGGGAGGTTTTTTACAATCATATCTTTGAGTGTGGTATCCCTATGAAACAGATAAGGGTAATTAAAATGTGTCTGAAACATACAATAGAGTCTGGATAGGCAAACACTTGTCTGACGTGTTTCCTATTAGGAATGGTTTGAAATAAGGAGACGCTTTATCGCCATTGCTTTTCAACTTTGCTGTAGAGCATGCTATTAAGAGGTTTCAGATAAGCCAGGATTATCAAATCGAGAAGAATGAGGGGCGGAACATGTAGCACGTATGGTAAGAGTAAAGGTGTATACAGAATTATGGTGGGGAACCTGAGGGAAAGACACCACTTGGAAAACCCAGGCATAGATGGATGATAATATTAAGGTGGATCTTCAGGAATTGGGACGTGGGGGTATGGACTGGATTGAGCTGGCTCAGGATAGGGACAGGTGGCGAGCACTTATGAATGCGGTAATGATCCTTCGGGTTCCATAAAATGCGGGAAATGCCTTGACTAGCTAAGAATCAATTATTTTCTCAAGAAGGACTCGGCTGCATGGAGTAAGTAGGGAGAGGGACGGGGAAAGGAAGATGCCTCTGTGTAAAGAAGAGAATAAGACACGTGTAGCCTACTGTCGATACGTGGAGAGACATAAATATAGAGGTAGATTTATTTAGCAATATGTGGTTAAAATACATTAATAAATAGCAGGCAATGAAAGTACGTAGTTTTACCAAGATTATGTAATTTAAAATTTTAGGCAGTTTTTTACCAAAAAAACGAAATATAAATTGGAAAACAAATGGAGGAACTGTGCAAAGTTTAGGGGAGTAAATAGAAATATTTTATTGTTAGTGTAATTTGGAGTACAGTAGAAACTTCAGTACAGTAGAAACTTCAGTACAGTAGAAACTTCAGTACAGTAGAAACTTCAGTACAGAATACAGAATACAAGAGAAAGGATAATCACTAGTAAATAAATATAGTGGATGTACACCAGTAAGACTTGGTTCTAGCAGTCACATCCACATGAATATATGACTGAACAAATAAATATTTCACTTGATTTAATTAGTCTGCGTTTGTTTGAGTGCTGTCTATTACGTTGAATATACACGTGACCATTTGAGTAATCTCAACTGCAAAAGGATCTAGCAATAGAACAATTATGCCACTACTCATTCACAAAACCAGGTGCAAAACCGTACTGACTCAACAACAATTTTCGTTGACATTTTTACTGAGCGGCATTAAAACACCGGAAAATTGACTTCCAATTTACTACAACACTTCCTGTACGATTACTTCTTTATGTAGGTTACGACTGTGAAAAATTTCGGCTTTACTCTATTTTTCATATGCACCTACAACAACAATAATTTCCGTCATGATAAAAATTATGTGTTTGACTGTACATCGTTTTCACCAAAAAAAATACGTTTGTTACACCCAGTATAAGGAATTGGACTGTGTGAATCAGCCTTTAGGCGACACGTTAGCGAACGCACTGCTGTGAAGCTACCGGAAACTGTGATATAGAGTCTAATAACAGAGCCAGTGGCACTGTTTCACATTCAAATGGACGCTTAGTGTTTTCTACGATGGCTTCATCTTGTACGTTATTGCGAATTATTAGGAGTTATGTTGCGCTACATCTAGGCAGCGCCTAGCGAAACCAACACGCAACCTTCCTGACATCTGGCAGTCGGAGATCTGGTTTAGGCGGAGAAGAACTTGGCGCGTGTATTATCCACACTAGCACTAATAAGACACATCACATTTCTAAGAGATTACTTGTATTACGCTAGGTGCAACATTCAGTTACTCGGGGTTATATAAACTCTTTCCACGCAGCTAATCAATTTGTCCATACTTTAATTTACCACGCCCGCTGCATATTTATTAACATTGTAATTCTCTGAACGAACTTATTGTCCTAAATTGATCAGTCTTTTTTTAATGGCTCCATAGCCCTAATGGGCAAAGGCCTTTTCATTTTTTAGGTTTCGAGATCATACTCAGACACAGGACATTCAGTAGGACTCCTCCGGACGAGTGATCGGTCCGTCGCAATGACCTCTAACTGACAACACACAGCGCTCACAAGAGACAGACATCCTTGCCCCGGCGCGATTCGACCCCGCAATCCCAGCAATTGAGCGGCCACAGACTCACACCTCGAATCGCGCGGCCACTGACATCGGCAAATTGACCGATTTGCATTATCAAATTCAGTGCAGGCGTTGCCTGAAGCTTTGTCGCGGCGCCAGGAACCGGGCGAATATAGCTGTCCTCGTGTGTTACGTCACCGGTATGAATGACATGTCACCCTGTGACAAAGTTTTGGACCGCCGTTCGCCGAAGCTGAAAGGCTTCAAATGAGGAAGGTGTGTATTCAGTAGTACCACTTCCGTGATGGCAAAGAGTAGCCTCCCTGCCTCGACAATTTTAAGCGTGGTCACCATCGCCAAATCAACATTTTGCTGCAATCGTTTGCAGCAATTTATTTTTCGCGTAGCATTTCTTACGGAAGAAAGGCATGTTTCACCAACCTGTGACGTCCTGCGCGAAACTTGGTTTGCGCCCATAGTGACACCACGTCATATACAAATCACTGGACGATGTGAGCTCTCCAAATGTTTCAGTCTTGCTAACAAAATGGTATAACAGGCTCTTCAAAGTCAGAGGATGGGCGTTTGATGTAATTTTCCGGACGGAAGTCGTTTTGCTATTCAATGGATGCTTTGTGGATGGTTAATTTAATGTTAACCACTAATAGCTCAAACTTTCACGGGACTTAGGCTGTACTGACTGTTCTGAACACCTTGCTTCGTCTCTTTCTTAATTGACATAACGTGTAATCTATGAAACGTTAGACCGAGACACTTCGCGAGATTTAAGAGAGGAATGTTCCTTCCTTTTAGTTTAACGTCAGGCTTTGCCGGTTTATGTCCCCTAGCGCAATACATGACCTGCAATCTAGCCCCTTGACGATCGGTGGTATATATTTGATTATTATAATAAAAGGCTGTAGAAATAAATAGATATGTACCTGAAGCTTGGACGGCTTCGTTTAAGTGTATGATGTAAACGAGGAGGGTGTGTGGAACCATGTGGTACAGTGATACCCCTGCTTTTTTTTCTAGGCCTGGACATTCCAACTTCAACCGAAACCACGAACTTTCTCTTTTACAGAAAATGTATAACTTTTATAAACACTCGTATAAAATGTTAAGGGTAAAGGTGTCCTTGTCTGCGTCTTGAAGGCATATATGTGGTGGGGCAAAACAATATCCGGACTTAATTTATCCGCTTCGGTTATTATAGCCAGGGCAGGTTAATACGTTTCTAGGTGCAATGCAAAAAGAAATTTCAGGACTCTACTTGCGCCTAGTCATGGCCTGAAAATACTGATAGAGCAACGTATAACATACGATAAAATATTTTTGAACCAAAAGCTGAAAATCAGCCAGGCTTTCAGCCCTCCCCCCCCCCCCCCCCCCACCTGACCAGCAGACACCCGCACAAAAAAAAATTTTTAAAAAAAAACCCGAAAAACCCCCGCGCTCTCCCCCCCCCCCCCCCCCCCAACAATGGGACCGTTACAGCCGCATAAATTTCGATAGCCTTCAACCGTAGAGACATGAAATGAAAATGCAGAGACAGGGCCCAAATTTCTTCTGTTCCAGCACCGTACGAATGTTTCGGTTCGTTTTGGAAGGATTTAGCTCTTTTTCGGATTGGTGGGTCGTATTTGTTATATGAAACTTGGTACAAATTTTGAACTCGATATTTCCAAAATAACTTCACAGTCAACAGAAGTGATTTATAGGGGCGTTTGCAAAATTGATAAAAGCGACTGTCAGCTTCGTCGTGTCTGTCTATTTATCCGCCCGCATGGAACAATTCGGCTCACACGGGACTGACTTTCATTAAATTGGGTATTTGGTTTTTTTTTTCGAAAATCTGTCGAGAAAATTCAACTACTATTAAAACCTGACAAGAATAACGAGCACTTTACCAAAAAAAACGCATTTATCATAATATCTCGCTGAATTCTTCTTACAGAGAGAGATGTTTGAGACAAATTTGTAGAGAAAATCACAACACACATGTAATGTTCAGTAACTTTTTTTTCCGAAAATCCTACCGTTTATGAGATTAATGTCGAAAAAAATGTGGTAGAGCCAGACAGGTCACAGATGACAATATAATACGGCGCATGCGTATTTCATGCTGGAGGACTAAGGCTAAAAAGAGAATATGCAATACTCATTGCTCTTCCACGGCAACAGTGGTTACGCGCGCGTGACTTAATGTTACTTTTATATGCACATTGCCTGTCTTGTTGATTTTGTACTGATTCAACATTTCATGTTTCGATTTCTCGTACATTTTCCTGTCACTCATTTCACGTACACTTGCTACACACGTATCACACCTTGGATAACGGGCCCTAGAATCGTGGGATCAGTCGTTGTGCCCGGTGTAATATATTGACATCGAATTGGTGCAACAGCTTGTCCAAAAAATTATCAGGTTATCTAGAGCTGAGTTGGTGGCATGGCGAATCTTGTCATCATAAATACCGTTTGAAATGGATTTTACGACGTGTAATATTTAAAGGTAAGGCTGATGTCATCAGATGGCAGGTGAAGCATTTTCTGTCATAGGAGAAGGAGACAATTTATCCGTTTAACGGAGGACTGTAATGGTTGCACAGTATATTAACCCTTTGACGCTTAACGACCCCTATAGTGGTCGTACCGCACCGCTAACTTCTAAACGTTGCAATTTATATATTTATTCAACAAATACAGGTACTGAATATTTTAAACATGTTATATACTCTCCTTTTTTTTCTCTTCAAAATGCAGTTTGTTTTATAATTCTAACATATTTGGTTCCTGTATTATTCACATTTTATATACAGGATGTGCTAAAATTTAAAAAAATCCGGCGCCGAAAGATTAATGAACATCGGATATTTGCGGAATCACGCTGACAGAGGATAGACGGCAGTGTATGCAGTTACTTTAAAAAAAAACCCTGTCCCAGTGACACTTTTTGCACTTTAATTCCTATAAGGGCTGACGCGGCATTGAACCCTGGCCCCCCGAGAGAAGAATCTGGCAACTGAACGCGTGACCTATGGCACTGTCCCCGATAAGTGGTCAACTCCCCTTACCAGTGTGTACGGTAACAAAGACTGAACTCTGAACGCCATGTCAACCTCCACTAGACTGACGACTAAGAGGCTAACGAAGGTATTATCTTCTGTCCACAGCAGCGAGAACAGCATGAGGCCATGGGAGGTTATCGGCGAATATCCGGATCGCAACGAGAGAGCCAAGAAGGCGTACAGCGCCCTCTTGACGGTGACCGCAGCAACGCCGGACAACGGGGAATATCGCACGTTCTCGGACGAGGTGAAGCGTCTGGCAGAGGAGAGGTACAACACGACGTTCAACAACGAATCTGTGTCCACGTTCGTAACGGCGTTCTATGATGCGGTTCTGCTGTACTCCCTGGCTCTGAACGAAACTTTGAACGACGGGGGTTCGGAGCTGGACGGGAGGGCCATAACGAAACGCATGTGGGGCAGGCAGTTCAAAGGTATGCGCCGTCAATCATGAACAGAAATTCCGTCTGGTTTTATTGTAAAGTTACTTAAGTGAGAATGCGTACAGTTATCAAATTTTTAATTGTGTAAAGTTAAGTGTTAAAATTGCCTTCTATTGGAAATTGGCTCTAGGCTAGTATAAATGTATCGATCCATCCGAATTGTCGGCAAACGATTGCTGACCTACATGGGTTCAGAACCCACAAGACATCACTGTGAGTGCTACAAAGCTCAGTGCGTTTTCGCAGTTTCCTTGTTTATATTTTTACGGCATAGTGTGTGACTATGCGTTTGTTTATTTATCTATCGTCAGTCTAACAAAGCTATCTATCTCAGACTATCAGCATTGTCTAATATGACAGATCGGTTACTGACTGGTGACTTCAAAGGGTGTTGAAAGTAAAGCATGTTTGCCCATCGATTCTTGTCCGACATTTTAAACCGGGAGTCCCGACTACAAAGCGGAATTGCTGTCCACTGAACTGAAATATGCGGTCAAACTTCTCCGTTCTTGAATTCTCGGTCGTATGCTGTATTGCAGCTAGAACCCATCCAGTTTCTGCTACAGTCTCCCAGCTGGGATAGTCAGCGTACTGGTTTTTTGTAACATAAAGTTGCGCGTTCCGGGTAAAGGTAAGGGAAGCTTTCCGTTGGTTATGTCTGTTATTAATTCTGTTTTACTAAACTCTGTCACTAGTTACCTCTTGCCTGCGAATTTAGCTCGATCTGTGTCATCAGATGATGCGAGGTTGTAGTTACATTACGATCTTCGACTAGCTGAATTTGGGAGTGGTGTATGTGTGTGTGTATATGTGTGTGTGTGTATATGTGTGTGTGTGTATATATATATGTGTGTGTGTGTGTGGTGTGTGTGTGTGTGTATGTGTGTGTATATATGTGTGTGTGTGTATATGTGTGTGTGCGTGTGCGTGCGTGCGTGTGTGTGTGGTGTGTGTGTGTGTGTGTGTGTGTGTGTGTGTGTGTGTGTGTGTGTGTGTGTGTGTGTGTGTGTGTGTGTGT
>Ga0123357_10014570_pt1 | contig 10270 bp, 9 predicted proteins | sample TergutEmb28metaG_FD_89873 | JGI IMG/M metagenome (GOLD analysis project Ga0123357, IMG submission 89873) | Embiratermes neotenicus P4 segment gut microbial communities from Petit-Saut dam, French Guiana - Emb289 P4 | ecosystem: Host-associated > Arthropoda: Insects > Digestive system > Gut ... | reverse complement strand
GGAGTCTCTGCAATTTTTCCTCAACGGATGTCCGTCGCTGGTGTCCGCAAGTTGTGACTGATCTCTGAAGCCACTTCCACATTCTTGAATGCAACGGTCAACTTTCAAGAGGGGCGGTCTTGTCAACCGAATATCTCAGCAGCCAATCAGGTTCGGTATGGCACTCAAGGTATCCTTTGTATTTTCCATGTAAGGTATGCAATCTATATTTTTTTCAATGCGACTCTGTCTCAAGACAGTGTATGATCTGCTTCAGTTTTCCAATCACGAAACCTCTTTCCCCGCATCTTTCAGATCATTAAAGAACCTGCAGAATAAACTGTAACGAACATATCATCTTTTCCCGAAGACCTCTTCGATTGACATTATCCGTTTAGGTATGTCTCCCCTCTGCATTGCCTCAGCTTCTTCTATAGCCGCTATGGTACGGGCGTTGGGCATATTATTGCCGATCTTAAAAGGGATTCTGCCCTCTCGGATGGACTGGCGAAGGAAGACGTTGATCGCGGTGGACATGTTCATGCCGAGTTCTGAGAACAAAGTTTCTGCGTTCGCCTTTACCGCTTTGTCCAGCCGCACGCGTATTATAACGGTCCCGGATTCCACTTTCTCTGTCATAAAAGACAATTGATATTATATTATAAACATATATTGTGTGCCAATTATATGTGTAATGTATTCTGTTGTACACAAACAGATCGTGGGACAAGCAAAAAGTAACCTTTTTATTCTGCCGGCCGATTTGTGAGATATCCGAGGGATCGTCCGTGAAAAAGGAATATATGTGCTACTGCGGCCTGTACTGCGAGAACTGCGGAGTGAAGACGAAGATAACTCCTGCCGCATCCGTCCTGTACGGCGAGATGATGAAGATGGGTTTTGACGGCGTTATGGAGTTCATCCCGGGCGGCGGAGGATTCTGGACCTTTCTGAAGGGCATGGTCAATGAGGGCATATGCACATCATGCAGGGAAGGCGGCGGCAATCCCAACTGCAAGATACGTATATGCGCCAGAGAGAAAGGCGTGGAGATGTGCGCACTCTGCAGCGAGTATCCGTGCGAACGTTTCGATCGGTACTTCATAGGTTATGACACGCTCAAAGCGGACAACCTCCTTCTGCGCGAGAAAGGCCTCGACGCATGGGGAAAGCTGCAGGATGAACGCAGGTCGAAAAACTTCACGTACAAATGAACCCCGCGGATCAGAACAGCGTCGTCTGTCTGGTCCCGGGCGCAAGGTCCTTCATGTATGCGAGCACATCGCCCGTCTTGTAAAGTATGCCGTGCCGCTTGCATTCCTCTGTGAATATCCTCATCAGTCCGGCGCTGTTCGGGCTGTGGCATTCGTACGAGTTCCCGAATCGTTCGATGTATCTCTCTTTCATTCCCCGGAAGTGTTCGTCCAATCTTTCGTAGAAGTATTCCCGGTCGCCTTCACGCAGCGTCACGCCGAATCCGAAACACAGTATCCCGCGCACCTTCGCTTTGACGCATATATCGAGTATCCCGCGCAGATTCTTTTCCGTGTCGTTGATGAAAGGAAGGATGGGGCAGAGCCAGACGATCGTCGGTATCCCGGCACCCCTCATCGCCTCGAGCACGACAGCCCTCTCCGCCGTGGTGGAGACGTTCGGTTCGATGATCCTGCAGAGTTCTTCGTCATACGTCGTCAGCGTGACCTGCACCACGCACCGCGCCTTCCTGTTGATGGCCGTCAGAAGGTCCATGTCGCGCATGATGCGGTCGGATTTCGTAAGCACCGACACTCCGAAACCGTATCTTTCGATGACCTTCAGACATTCCCGCGTGATCTTCAGTTCATCCTCGAGATGGAGATAGGGATCGCACATCGCACCCGTTACGATCATGCATTTCTTCCTTTTGCGGCGAAGCTGTTCCTCCAGTATCTGAGGCGCGTTCCGTTTCACTTCGATGTCCTCAAAATCATGGTCCATCTGGTAGCACTTGCTGCGGCTGTCGCAGTATATGCAGCCATGGGTGCACCCGCGGTACAGGTTCATGCCGTTCTGCGGTGAAAGTATCGTTTTATAATCAGCGTAATGCATACTGTCACGCCATCTTGTAAAAGACGAAACCGGACCATATCTTGGGATAGAAGAACGTAGTCTTCTTGGGCATCCGTTTCTTCGCAAGCGAAAGGTCCCAGATGTTCTTCAGGCTCGGCTCGTTCAATATTACGGCGAGATCATATTCACCGTCCGCGATCTTCTTCTCCGCCGAAAAGTAATCCGCATCGTACGATACTTTTACTTTCCCTTCGTCGTATCCGTACACCTTCTTGATTATCAGTTCCTGGGCGACGTAGGTGTCTAGCGACCACATTATGTTGTCCTTCCCGCTGTATCTGCACAGGAAACAGCGTCCCGACCTGAACATGAGCCCCATCTGCCAGTCCTTGAGGTTCCTCATCATCTCGTCCTTCGACGGGACCTCCGCGGTCTCCATCAGCTCCGATATACGTGATATCGCATCGTCCTCTTTGATATCCGACTTAAGCAGGCGGTGCGTCGGCCATATGACGAGCCCGGGGTCGTCTGCTGAGACGAGCGTCGCCAGGACGTAGGATTTCTTCTCATTCCCAGGATTCTCGAGCGAATAGTTCAAAGCGGTCTCGTAACGGTGGTGGCCGTCGGCGATGAGCATCTTCTGGTCCTTGAGCTCTGATGTTATCATCTCAACCGTCTTTTTATCGGAGATACCGAAGAACTCGTGCACCACGCCCGCGCCGTCCTCGAACGCATACAGCGGGACGGCGTTCTTCCCGATCCTTTCGTACAAGGCAGCGGTGAACCCGTCGTGTATCCCGAATATCGATTCCAGGTGGGTCTCCATGTCCCTCAGGAGATTGAGGCGGTCCTCTTTGACCTTAGAGAACGTTTCTTCGTGCGGAATGATGTTGCCTTCTTCGTACCTCTCCGTTCTCAGTATCCCGACGAGCCCGACCCTGGCGTGGTCCTTCCCGGCATCGGAGAATCTCTGACGGTAAATGTAGAACGATCCCTTATCCTGACATAACGCACCTTCTTCGATCCAAGATTCGAGCTCCTGCCTGGCTCTTATGTATCTGCCGTTCTCGGGCATGAGCGTGAGGCGGGTGACGTTGTGCTCTCCTGACTGAAGGGTCTTCAGATAAGCGTCATCTATCACATCATACGGCGGCGACACTCTGCTGTCTATCTTCTCGCCGCTGCCGAGTTTCGGCCGGAGTCCCGGGAAAGGAAGAAAGGTGACCATGTATTTCGGTCAATGCGTTCAGGTAAAATAATCCTTGGTCAGCATATCCTAGGCACGGGATCGCCCGTCGGGGGCTCCAGTATCCTGCGGCCGCCGATCTCGGTCCTTATGACCGCGTGTCTTTTCTTATCGGCATTGGCATGTCCTATCAGTGCCGCGTCCTTCCCGAGGGGATCCTTCCTCAGGGTTCTGACGATCTCGTCCGCCATCTCCGGGACGCAGGCGATGACCACCTTCCCCTCATTGCCTATATTCATTGGATCAATTCCTAAAAGGTCGCATGCACTCACGACAGCGGGCCTGAGCGGAATGGACGTTTCCGTGAGGTCCATACCGACGCCCGATTTCGAGCACCATTCGTTGAGCGTGTTGGCTATGCCTCCGCGCGTCGGGTCCTTCATGGCGGTAACGCCGCCGATCTTCAGTACAGACTCAATGAGCTTGTTCAACGGAGCGACATCGCTCTGTATCTCGCTCTCGAATCCGTATCCTTCGCGGAATGACAGCAGGGAAACACCATGATCACCAAGTGTTCCCGAGACGATTATCGCATCACCGGGTCTGACGCTGCCGTCGGTCGTCCATTCCTGTTCAGTTTCACGGTATTCGCGGACGACGGAGAAGTTGCGGTCGAGATACTTCGACCGTCTGCCTACGGCCGATGTGACCATCACCATCTGGTCTATCGCTCCCGTCTCCATCACCTTAGTGTCGCCGGTGGCGACGGGCACCCCGCATCTCTTCGAAGTTTCGCCGACGCTCTTCATCACGCGGTCGACGACATCGATATCAAGGCCTTCTTCCAGGATGACCGCGCACGAAAGGGCCAGCGGTTCGCCCCCCATCACCGAGATGTCGTTCACCGTACCGGCGACGGAAAGGGAACCTATGTCCCCTCCGGGGAAGAAGAGCGGTTTCACGGTATGTCCGTCAGTAGTGAACACAATGCCGTCTATGACGGCGGAATCGTCAAGCGAATCCAGCGGAACGTCGAACTTCATCTTCGGGAAATTGGGAATGATATGCTTGGAAAGGAACTCCTGCATGATCTCCCCGCCCGCGCCGTGATTCATTGTGACCTTCATCAACACCCGATGTGAAGATATCCATAAAACTTTGTCTGTTCTGAACTGTGTTTGATGAATTGCAATCAGCCGGAGAACCATCGGAGCATCTGCCGGCGAAGGAAGATCACCGGAATGCCCGGTTGTTGAAAAGCTTCACTCGATCCTTTCGCTGAATACTTTTGCCACTGCATCCTGACGTAAAATACCGTCCGTACTGTCGCGGTCGAACGTTGCATTCATCTCGGCGATATGCGCTTCGTATCCCTCGTCCGTAGGCAGCGGATCGGTCGAACGCGACGCCATATACTGAAGCCAGCTTTCCCGCGAGAAGAATGACGGATTCGGGAATTCCTTCACTTCCGGTCTTTTGAAAAAGGCTTTTGTGGATTCTTTGCTGTACGTAACACCTTTGCCGCCTGTTGTGATGCTGTATACTGCTATTACAAGAACTCCCGGCCCGCCGATCCTGATGCATTCTTCACGGAAAGCGGCCGGATCGAACCAATGAAGGGCCTGCGCGCAGACGATGGCGTCAACACTGCGGTCAGGAAGCGTGGTGTTCTCTGCGGTACCTTCGATGATCTTTGCGTTCGGGAACGGGGCAAGGGTCAGAGCGAGCTGCCCGCGCATATCGGCATTCGGTTCAACGGCGAACAGTTCATAACCGCGCCCGGCGAACATTACCGTAAGTTTTCCGGTTCCCGCGCCGATGTCGGCCACAACGGTGCCTAAAGGCGCAAGGGTCGCTATATAATCCATCATTTCTTCGGGATATCCCGGACGGGCCTTTGCATAAGCTTCCGCTTTACCTGTGAACAGTTCCGTGTTCATATTACGTCCTCGCTAAACACATCGTTCCGGTCAAGCGGTTCTCAGGCCTATCCACGCCGCCGATAAAGACGATGACCGCGGGACCGCACCGGTCTGGGTCGTCAGTGATATTGTGCTTATTAAGATGTCTCATTCAACCAGCTATGTTGCGGTCGTATGCGAACATCATTCCATGTAAGATCTGCCGTTCTGCGCCGAGTACGCTATCCTTTGTCGTACGCTTCCAAGGCTGCGGGCAGTACCTGAACGACGGCGTTCCCAGCGGCCGGAAGCCCCACCAGCACTGCGCTTATCACTTCGTTTCTGGTCGCGCCGGCGGCTTTCGCCATCATAACATGGAACGGAATTCCACTTTCAAGGCGCAGCGCCGCAAGAACGGCGAGATATGCCAGTTCTTCAGTCTTCTTGTCCAGTGCGCTCGCTTTGTCAATCTTCTGTACCGCCTCCATCCATGCTCTGTGATGCTCCGGCGCCTCTTTTGCGAACATTTCGAATGATCTGCTTACGTTCATTTGTTTCATTCTCCGAACCGTGTCCCGCCATATCTCAATTGCCTTATACAATCTTTTCACGATCATCATCTATGGTTCTTTCGAGAATTCCGTGGAATTGAGAAATGAAGGCATAAAGTGAATCCGTTCATACGAAGGTGCTGATGCATGGCCGTGGAAAGCGGAATCCGTCGTATTGAGCGTGCCCGTGAAAGAAGCGTACGTATCCGTAAGTGCGGTACGCGGAAGCGTATTCCTGTGCTCTGTTATCATCAGGATATGTTCGCCCCCCCCCCTCGGGCGATGTGATGCACACAGCTCATATTATGGATCCATCCTTTCTCGGTGTGTGTTCAGAGTTTTCCAACGGACAGATGATGATCCGGAGGCTCAACACTGCGGATTTTCTTTCGAATCCAAATGAAATATACAGATTTATCATCAACAGAACGAATTCAACCGTTTCTGGGAACGACGGTTCGTACATTCAGAAAACCCGGAACATACAATTCTCGAAAGAATCCACAGTAAACAACATTACATCAGTTAATATTATGAACGGCGCATCACTACACAGTACGGGACCCGTAGGGTAGAGGATTATCCTTTCGGCCTTCGAAGCCGAGGACCCGGGTTCGAATCCCGGCGGGTCCGCCAATATTATAATAAGTGGTGTATTTTTTTGAGGATCTTGAAACCGAAATGCCGGTTTTTGGTCCTAACCGTGGGTCCTGAACAGATGTGACTGGCGGAACGTTTCCACCTCTTTATAAAAATCTTGATTTTTTGTATTTTTTTACATTTATTCCAAACAAGATCGTTCATCGCGGAAGCCATGTCGTGAGGTCCTCGTCGTATTCGTATATTTTATCTTTTTAGAGACATGATTGAACATCCGGATCGGTCGGCCCTTATTGTCGTATAGATTAGTGATGAACTGCGTGTCGGTGCCGTTCACGGTATGGCGGAAAGTTCGATCACGGTCTTTCAATCGATCCATATTCTTAAAAAATAAGTTATTTTGGTTGAGTCGTTTCCGACATTTTTTCTTTTAGAAATTCCAGTTAATACAAAAAAAGCATTACTTAGAATTGATATTGGTGCAAATCATTAAATAGTATTGTATTATCCTGGGTTACCAGGATATACTGACTGGTAGTCACTCAGTCTGTACTCCAGTAAAGAATATTGCGAACAAGTACGGGGGCGCGCTCGCATACCAGACATCGTAACGGCGGTGTCTCAAATGAGGTAGAAATGGAAAAGGCAGCATTAGCAACAACCGCCCCAGTGATCCGACAGGCATCGCTTGCCATGTTGGCCTCCCTGGGGACAGACCGTTCAGGTAATTTCCTGATCGTAAATGACAGGCGTTCGTACGCTTTAACGGGCATCGGCACGGCGACCTTTGTAAACCGTGGCGTGACATCCGAAGGCAAAAAGGTTCGCTTGACGACCGGAGCACCGCTTTCCGGCCTGAAAAAGTCTCGGTAACGGTTGCAGCGGTAATGGGATTAACAGGGGAGATAATACAATGAAAATAGCGAGTGCGCTCAATAAAACACTGGTGGTGTCGTTGGCAACCGTCCTGCTTCTCACCAGCATATCGTTTTTCAGTTTTTCGACTGTGACAGCAGGTGCGTCCGGAGATATGTTCAGTGTCACCAAGGGCAATGATCACGGTCCCGGATCGCTGCGGGATGCGATAAACAATGCAAATGACGGCGACGTCATCACGTTCGATCCGAACGTGGATTGGGCCAGCACGCCCATCGTACTTGAGAGCGAGATATCGTTCTCGCTAAAGAACATAACAATAGACGGAGGGGCGGGCGTCACCATCACCAAAGACCCCGCTGGCAACTTCCGTCTGCTGAACAGCACGGCCGCCAACAGCACGCTGACGCTGAACGGCCTGACATTCCGGAACGGCAATACGGCCGGCGACGGCGGGGCCGTCTATGTCGTGGGCGACGTGTCCCTGGTCAATTGCAGATTCGAGCACAACACCGCTTATCACGGCGGAGGAGGTCTTTATACGGCAGGTAACGCCACCGTTATCGACTGTACATTCACATACAACAATGCTGAGGACGGCGGCGGGATCCATGTGGTCAAAGATGCTTCTTTGGTCAACTGCATCTTTGAGAACAATGAAGTTTACGAGTACGGCGGCGGACTGTTCGTGTACTACGGCAGCGCCACATTGACCGGCTGCTCTTTCAGATGGAACGTGGCCGGCGACGGCGGCGGACTGTTCGTGGAGTTCGCTGACACGATCATGATGAATTGCACATTCGCAGGCAACACCGCCAGGAGCGGCGGCGGGGTACTCGCGTTCGGCAATGTCATCATGAACAACTGTACATTCGCAAACAACACGGCATCCGGCACCATGCAGGATTCTTTCGGCGGCGGCATTTACACGTTCTACGATATCACCGCGATCGGCTGTACATTTACCAACAATACGGCGGTGGCGGGCCCTAACAGCATATTCGGCGGTCACGGCAGCGCACTTTATTCACGCGCAGGTAATATCTTCCTGAAAGACTCGGGTTTCGCATATAACAAATCGACTTACGGCACAGTCGATTCCTTCGAAGGAAACGTGATCGCTGACAACACAACGTTCTTTTCAAATACCGTCAGCAGCGCCACGTCCGGTATCTTGGACTGCATAAACGCAGAACTGCGCCACTGCACGTTCACCAACAACGACGGTAAAGGATACAACGTGTTCACGGCCATCGGGGTCACGGTGTCCGCTGAGAACTGTCTGATGACGGCGGACCGGATGACCGGCGGCAACTGCAGCTCGACGATCGGCGGGAACAGCGATCTGAGCGGCACCCACGCCGGCAAGTTCGGTAACAATCCCTTCACCTTCAATTACATAATGCCTCTGCCGGGCACCGTGGGCAATGCGCCGGTGATCCCTGCGTTCGCAACAGATGTTGCGGGGAACACCCGCACGCCCGGGAAATGCCTGTACGGTGCGGTCAACTGGACAGCGGTGAGCTTCGTCGTCAAGAACAGCAACGACACAGGTGCGGACTCGCTCCGCAACTGCATGTCTTCGGCCGACAGCTACAGCACCACCGCCGACTGGCGTGTAGTGTACTTTGACGCAGTCAATACCATATCTGGCAACAGTATGTTCAATATCAAGTCGAACGGCATAATCAACTTCAGCAAGGACATCATGGTCTACGGAAGGGTCAACGTAGTGGGAGATCAGGAAATAACCATTGATGCGCGCGGGACCTCGGGAATATTCAACAACCCCTCCGGGAAATCCTACTACTACGGCCTTATCCTCAAGAACGGAGAATACGTCAACGGAGGCGGAGGGATCCATGCCGGCGGTACGCTCACCGCCGTGTCCTGTGTCTTTGACGGCAACAAGGCGATGGATGGCTGGGGCAGCGGCACAGGCGGGGCAGTGTATGTGGGGGGCGACACCGTCATGACCGACTGTAGATTCACGAATAGCGTATCGGACCTCGGCGGCGGACTATATGTGAGGAGCGGCAACGTCACTCTGACCGGCTGCACCTTCACGGGCAATGTCGCGAATGTCAGAGGCGGCGGACTGTTCGCAAATGCCACCGGAACGACCGTTATCCTGAACAGCTGCGTATTCGCTCGCAATGAAGCTACGGAAGATACCGCCGGGGCCATGCTGACTGCCAAGGTCGATACGCTGATCATGATCAACAGCACAATTTCGGAGAACTATACCGGCGACCCCTCGTCTAAGAGCGGGGCCGTGCTGTGTCCTAAGAATGTTTACGTCTTCCACAGCACGATAACGAACAATATAGGCGGCGGACTGTGCGCCTGGTCTTTCTCTGAGGAGATGTATTTCTACAACAGCATCATCATCTGCAACGTCGGTGTCAAAGGAACGGCACCGCAGAATTTCTACGGCAGCATTTTCAAGAACATCGACAGTCTGATAGAAGGCGACGGCATCCCGGGAAGCTCATCAGGTGTGCCGGTCACGAACAGACAGGTGTTCGGGATGAACAAGTTCGATCCTGTGAAGGGCACTTATAACGTTCTGTCCAACGGCATCGCCCACGGCACTGCGACACCGATCGTTGCCATTTCGGGAACGAACCTCGCGTCTTCACAGAAACAGACGGTGATAGATGCCCTTGCTTATGATCAGAACGGTGTTCCGCGCACAGGTGTGAAAGCCACATACGGCGCCGTAGAGATACCTGCATTCTGGCTTGTCGCGGTCTCTGTTTCCAAAGATCCGGCAAAGATGACCTATAAAGTAGGTGATGTCCTCGATCTCACTGGCACAGAGCTCACCCTTGACTATTCGAACGGTTCTGAGACCGGCATCCCATATTACGAACCCGGCATGACCAACACCTCAGGCAGCGTGGACATGAGTACGTCAGGATCTAAGAGGATAGACTTCACTTTCTTAGGGGTCTCCACCAAAGATGACACATGTCTGATCATAAACGTGGAAGTAGACACCTCGACGTCGACGGTCCTCACATCAGACGTAAACCCGTCGGTGTTCGGCGATTCGGTCACATTCACGGCAGCGGTGACGGGAACGTCACCGTCCGGGACGGTATCGTTCTATGACGGTTCCGTGC
>Ga0123357_10014569_pt1 | contig 10271 bp, 11 predicted proteins | sample TergutEmb28metaG_FD_89873 | JGI IMG/M metagenome (GOLD analysis project Ga0123357, IMG submission 89873) | Embiratermes neotenicus P4 segment gut microbial communities from Petit-Saut dam, French Guiana - Emb289 P4 | ecosystem: Host-associated > Arthropoda: Insects > Digestive system > Gut ... | reverse complement strand
GGGTGGATGGTTTCGAATTGTGCGTGGGCCAGGCCGATGCGGATGAGAGGTGGAAGGTCGTCGGGGCGGTGAATCCACTTTTCGAGTGCCGAGAGAGCGTCCGGCAGTGCATCCGGTGGCGGCGGCACGAAACGCGCATTGCCCGGTCGTGTGCCGCCGATCCAATTCTGCGAGCGGCGAATCTGGCCGGGCTGCTTTTCATTACCCCGCACTCCTTTCATCAATCGTTTGTGCGACTCGCAGAGCAGGCGGATAGACAAAGGCAATCCCTTGGGCCTGCCCAGTTCGCGTCGTGCATACTGCAACGCCGCGAGATAGTTGCACACGTCCTGAACATCATCGGGGCGTTTGGGCAATTCACCGACTTCGGAAACCAGCACATCCTGCAACGTGGCCTGGGTGCCCTCGATCTGCGAGGTGATCAGAGCTTCCTTGCGAACGAAGGAGTAGAGGAACCACTGCGCGTTTGGCACCAGATCGGCGGCGACGGCCAGACGCGAAAGTCCGGCCAAGGCGCAGTCCAAACGATGCTGAAGTCCCTGGTCAATGGCCAGCGGCGGATCGGTGGGCGGCAAGGGATGCGGCACGAAAGCTCGCACCTCTTCGTCTCCCGTTCGCGCCAAACGATACGTCCCGGTGATGCGTGTCACGGGTCAACCATCCTTTCCCAGTGAAACTCACTAGTAAAGAAATCTTACCTAGTGAAAAGGGTTAGTCAAGGATTGTTGACTAACGCTTTGGCCGTAAAAAGCCCCGGCGGATATGACCAAGGCGTTGAAGGAGAGGTTGCGAGGAAAAAATCTCAGGACTTTCCGAACAGAACGATTGGTTTGCGTAAACGGACATCATGTGCCGGTTTACGCAAATTGCTCTTGTCTATGTCTCTCAAGATTGCCTCGTCAGAAAAACGCATACTATTTTCTGACGCCCAGGCCGACAATTCGGGGGGGGGCGGCTGGGGGCTTGGCAGCAGCAACAAGAAGTTATACCGTTGGATAGAAATCCGATTCTACTGGGGGTCAGTCGGCATCGGATACTACATCGACATGAAGCGGCCCGCCTGGGCAGTGCCTCTGATAAAGGCACTCTCCGGCGGTTCATGGAAGCTGCTGCGTGGCTTGGAAGAACTCGAACACTTTCTTCCATAGCCCGATCAGCACGGGTTTGTCAATGGCTCGGCTTGCGTCTCGGCAAGCGGCATCGGCAAGTTGCATTCCATCTCCATAGGTCGCCTCATCGTCAGCCTTGCCGGCAGTCCGGCAAGCGCGCGAATTGATTGGGCAAATGGATGGGGCGGAAATGGAAGCAAGGGCAAGGATCACACGAAATTGGAAAATCACCGCGACAAAGCCAGCCGGGGGATACGTGCCCATCAAGGCCGATCACCTTTTGCAAGCGTGGCTGGCCTATCGCGAAGGGACCATCCGCCTGTTCGATTGGCGGGTTTGGCTCGCCTGTCACGAACTCGTGGCCCGCCGCTGCTGCATGAACCGCAAATTGCAGGCGTGCTACAGCGTCGAAGAACTGTGTCCGCTGATCGGCAGCACGTTGCCGCGACTGCGAGCTGCGATTCGGACATTGGAGAAAGCCGGGCTGCTTTCATGGGAAGGCGACAGGATTGATTTTGTTCCCACGACCGTTGAGAGAAAATCTGCGGATGCCATGCGAGAAACGGTCCAGAATTGGCAGCGAAAAGTTCCCGTTCCACGTCGCGTGATCCGTTTCCTGGCCGGTTGTGGTCGCAAGGTGATGATCGCAACCGTGATCGGCCACTTGCTGCGGTGCGTCTACTGGCGGGACGGCGTGTGCATCTCCGGCGGACGCTGCAAGGCGTCGTGGATCGCCGAAACTTTCGGCGTCGATCTCCGCAACGTCAAGTCCGCCCGCCAGGAACTGCTAGCGAGCGGCTGGCTCACGCCAGTGTCAGCATCTCAGACCGCCCTGAACCGCTGGGGCCTGGCGGTCGTGGTCAATCTGGAACACACATTTGAAGCTTTCAAAAAACCTCAGCGAAGCGTAACCACACGACGAGACGACATGAAAAAACGCAAGAAAATTAACACCTATCCCGGCCAAGGCCGGGGCTATATGGATTTTCCAAAAGTCTCATTTGCCAACTGTCGGACACATCGCGTCCCACCCAAATCACCACCCCCCGGCCAGTTATCCACAGCCAAATCACCACCCCCTTATAAAAACAAAGAACTCCCTTCGGGATCTCAAAACCAGAAACTCGGCCAAAGCCGAATCGCTGGGTCTTGCGGCGAAAAGAGGATTGCCCCCAAGGAACGGGATCGGGAACCGGACCTGCGAAACGTAACGGTAGCCGACCTGACGGACCCGCGACGACTGGACCGACTGTTCCGCCAAGCCGTCGCGACCGGGGCGGCCACCGACTCTCCAAGCGAACGCCTGCGATGGTTCGCTGCGGCTGAACGTGCCCTGAACCTGAGCACCCAAAACCCGTGCGGATTCTTCATTCGGCTGTTCCGCCAAAACCTCTGGCACCACATCACCAACGCCCAGGAAGACGCCGCCCGCGTCAAACTCCGACAACTCGATAACGAACCCGCCGCACCACGCACTGGCGCGGCTTCATGCACTGGTACGACTTGCGGTCCTACCCGAATCAGCTTCGACAAGTCCGGGCGAGCGACGATCCAGATTGAGCCGAAGGCGAGTCGGACCACGATCTCCGACGCCCCGACGAAGCCCATTGCGGCGTAGGCTCGGCATCGTAGTGATCATCCGCATGGCAACTTGTAACTCGTGTGGGCGCATAAAAAACGTGAGTTCGAATAAAGAGCACCGTGCGGTAGCACGGTGGTTGGCGATCAAATGCCTCAGCGCCCATCCCTCATCACGGAATTAATCAAACTTGTGAAAATAATTATGTCAACTCCTAGTTGACATTACCGGCCATATGGTGCTATAGTATGCTCATAACCACAAGGGGCTGCTCTTTCGAAAGTGAATAAACCGAGCTTACATCGTAGCGGTTTTCCGCCTCATTCACTATGGGGTGTATGTTAGGGAGTTCGAATAAACTCCCACCTCTCGACAGAGAGGATGCGACCGGCTGGGTAGAACCATCGCCTCGGCCATCTTGCTGAGTCGGTGTTCCTGTGCAGTCTCCGGCGTCAACAATCGTGTTGATCGTCGAAGATGGATTTTCAAACATTTCCTCGCGGCACGCAGGAAAGAGAGTCAATCGACTGTCACAAACATTCCGCATAAACAAACGCAGAGATCCAAAAGTGTTGATCTCGTTTTGAGGCAAAGAGGCAGGCGAACGGAACATCCGTTCTCCTGCTCAGTTTTTCTAAAACCGCATACCGTCTGTTAGTCACGTCCTCAACGGGAAGGCGTGCAGACGTTTTTTTCTCATAAGAAAGGAGGCTACAAATGCCCGCTCAAGAGAAAGTCACCCTTGTCAGCTCGGAAGCCGATCCGCCTCAGAAGAAGGTCGAAGACCTCATCGAACTCCTCACCCGAGTAAAGACCAAATTCTCTGGGAAAGATCGGCCAGGGCTGGTGGAAATCGACTCGGCACTTCGTAGGGCACAGCAATTGCAAACCGATCTTAAAAAAAACAACCGCAAGGTTGATTGGAAAAAGATCGGCAAAGTAATTCAGTTCCTCACGGAGTTGGCGGTCGCAATCCATTCTTTGCTTTCTTATTGTCTTAATTTCAGAGGTCGCCATGCATCCCGGCAGAGTTATAAAATTGTTGCGGGAATCCGAGGGACTTTCCCAACAGACTCTCGCGGATTCGTTGAATGTCGCTCGTCCTTACTTATCGCAGCTTGAAAATGAAAAGAGCGAACCGAGCATCGCGCTCCTGAAGAAGGCCGCGAAAATATTCAATATTCCAATTGCTTTGATGCTGCTTGAAGGATCGGATGAACACGTTGCTGTGATGAGTCAACTACAGAGGATTTTAGCGGATGTTCTTGAAGCCAAGCGAAAAATCCAAGACGACAAGAAGAAATCCCAAGCAAAAGGTTCTGCATCGGCTTAATATTCAAACGCTTCAACACTTATCGCATCATTTGAAATGTAGCGTTGATGAGCTTGAGAAATATGCCGCTACCCCTCTCGATTATTTCAACGCGGGCAACTTCACGGACAAGAAGGGCAAGAAGCGTCCGAAAATGGAACCGAAAGATCGGCTCAAAACAATCCTCCGGAATCTGAGCGATCTGCTACAACGTCTTGATCTTCCCGACGCGGTACATGGTGGTCGTACAGGTCGCTCCAATCTGACAAACGCCGCACCTCACCGACGCAAAGACGTTGTTCTCACATTCGACATAGAAAAATATTTTCCACACATAACGCCCCAGCACGTTTTTGATATTTTCCATCATCGGTGCGGTTGCAGTCCAGAAGTCTCGACGCTACTGATGCGCCTCACAACGCCAAATAACCAACTTGCTCAAGGTTCCCCGCCAAGTACGATCATCGCGGCTTTGGTCTCGGAACCGCTCTTAAAACGCATCCAAAATCTGATCCGCTTCCACGGCGGCGTCGTTACAATTTATGTTGATGATATTTCGATCTCTGGACCTAAAAAACTCGTGGATTTGAAGCCGAAAATCATCGAAATCATGCAGCAACTTCACTTCAACGCTCACCCTGATAAGAATTTGATCATGTGGAAACAGGAGGAACAAACGGTAACAGGCGTGGCCGTCAACAATCAGTTGGAATTGCCAAAAGAGCGAATGGCGGATATCCGCAAGAGAACGCACGAACTGGAAAAACTCGCTGGCGAAAACGCCCTCATCCCGCCTGAAAAGTTAGGAGAGCTTGCTGGCCAGATTGGCTATTTGGCTAGGCTAAATCTAGGGGCGGGCAAGCATTATCGAAAACGACTACGAAAACTCGAAACTTATCAGAGTAGGACTCAGAATTTTGTCAGAAGCGGATAATGGATAATGATTTGGCGACTTGGCGCGTGGTGGCGGGTGGGATCTTGGCTTTGGCGGCGAAGGTTCGCCAGCGGGTGGTGGCGGAGTGGACTTCGTCGATGATGGCGGCAGCGTCGCGGGCGGAGATGTTGGACTGCTCGGCAATGCGGAGCATGTGCGGACGAGCAGGGTGTTTGCCTTCGCCGACGATGGTCATGGAGTGCTCGCCATTGGGGCCGAGGCCGGGGGTGTGCAGCAGGTCGTAGGCGGGCGAGAGTGTCCAGTCGCCGGTGGTGTCGTTGAGGAGGAAGGCGAAGTTTTTTACGTGGTCGTCGCGGTTGTGGGCGAGCACGTTGAAGACCATGCGACGGAAGGCTCGCAGCACGTCCTGGTGGTTTCGCGTGAGCAGGCTGGTGGCTTTGAGCAGGTCGGCGTAATCGGCGGAGGGAATGCGGAAGTTGGACTGGATCAGGTTGCCGAAGGTGTGGACGTGGTAGCGGCGGTTGTTCGTTCGCGGTCTCTTCTGCGAGTCCGTTGGGCCGCGGTCGAAACGTTTGACGCCGAAGAAGCGATCGCCTTCCGACGTGGTGAACAGTCGTGTCGGCGGCATGTCGATGCCGGCGACGATGGCCATCAGGGAATAGGCGTATTCGACGGCCCCGGCGTCCGGCGTGTCGGTGTCGGCGGCGAATTTTACGATCCAATGCTCGTATCCCCCCCCCGCGGGCAGATCATCCTCGCCAGAGATCACGTTGCCGGTGCGGGGATTGAAGCCCACCAACACCTTCGGTCTTGCACCGCCGGGCGAACCGCCAGCTCGCAATAATTGCGGCAGCACGTCCACCGCCGATCCGGTCAACAATTCCTGCGACTGCCGCGCGAGATCGTGCAGATCGAACACGGAAGCGTCAACGTTTTCACGGTCGGTCGGCGGGTGATACGTCAAGGCTCCCATCGTCCGCGTGCCCAGCCAGGAGAGACGGTCGAGCGGACTAATGCCACGAGGATTCAATCCTTGCGTGCGGAAGTGGCGATCCATCAGCAGCAGACCCCAGCCGTCAGGCAGCGAGTCGTCAAACACGCCCGGCAGCGGCCCGAAGTCGCGGTCGGTATGCTCGAACAACCCCGCTTCAAACGGCAAACGAAACGGCGAGAGGTTCAAGCCAGTGTCCAGAAATGCCGCCGCATATTCGAAGTACACCCGCCCACGGTCCTCCGCTAACGTGCCAACATGCAACGAATCACCATCGCCGCCACCACCGCGTGTGAAACGCACTTCAAGCTTTTTCATATCCTGCCCCGCTTCCGAATCGGCCCACTAACCCGCCGCTCCAGCTCCTCGACACTCTGCGCCACTGGCGGCTGAAACAACGCCTCAAACTCCTCCAGCCGCGCCAACGCATGAGCGACCTTGAGCACCAATTCCAACGACGCCTTGCCGGAAACCTCAAATCGTTTCAACGACGCCGCCGTGACACCCGCCCGCTTCGCCATCGTCTCTCGCGTCCACCCTTTCAGCAATCGCAGAGCTTTCACACGCCCAGCCAACAGCACCCCCATCTCGCCCGGCCCAACCAACGATAGTGTCATCGCATTCATGCCTTGATTATACCCCAAAACGTTTTACGCAGATAATAGATTATCTACTGTTCCATAAATCGGCATAATAAGGGTAATATATTAGCTATTTTATTTTTTAGCTGTTTCCAACCAAACCGCTATTGAACGGGATGCCCAACTGCTTGTGAGCCTCTTTCAGGTCTCGCGTCACTTGATCTTACATCGTAAAGCACATAGCTTGATACAGTGTTTTAGCAAATAAAGTTAAGTCATGGTCGAGCACGGTCGATACTTGATATGATTTAGCAAAACACGTAGTTTAATATGGTGTTTCGTCACAATAGATCAAATAAGGCTGTCATGAATTTGTCCCAACTGGCTTTCCATCAACCCGTGCTCACGTTGAGTGAGCTGCGGCGTTGGCTGGATCAAGAAGGTCATTCGGCCAACAAATGCTCCCGTGAGGCGCTACTCTCCTACCACTTGCGGCAGGGCCGACTGTTGCATGTACGCCGGGGACTCTATGCGGTGGTTGCTCCGGGATCCGATCCGCAGACTTCGCCGGTCGATCCTTATTTGATTGCCGCCAAGATGTCCGAGGATGCGGTGCTGGCGTACCACACGGCATTGGAGGTGCATGGCAAGGCACACTCTGTCTTCGAGCGATTCTTTTTCCAAAGCAATAAACTCCAACGTCCCACAACTTTTCGCCGTCGTTATCGCTTCGAGAGTGTACTTTTCCCGAAGCCTCTGCGTGAGAAGAGGAAACAGTTCTTTGCCACCAAGACACTGGAATGCTCCGGCGTGGAAATTCGCGTCGCCAGTTTGGAACGCACGCTTGTAGATGTTTTGGATCGTCCGAACCTCGGCGGCGGGTGGGAAGAAATCTGGCGGTCGCTGGAATCCGTCGAGTATTTCGACCTGGACTTGGTCGTGGCCTACACCAAACTCCTGAACAACCGCACCACGGCAGCCAAGGTGGGCTACTACCTCCAGCAACATGCCGAAGCACTTATGGTCGAAGATCGACATCTCGCTCCACTGCGCAAGCTTCGTCCGCGGCAGCCGCATTATCTCCAGCGCGGCCAAAGCGGTACGCTGGTGCGAGACTGGAACCTGGTGATCCCGCCGTCCTTGGCCCAACGTGATTGGGAGGAAGTTCTATGAAAATATCACGACGCAAACTCCTGAGCGAAGCGGAGGTATCAGGGTTTCGTCCAGAGGTGATCGAAAAGGTCATTCACCTGCTGAATCTTCTGGACGGTTTTAATAGCCATCCATTTCTCAAAAAACGCTGGGCACTCAAGGGCGGCACCGCGTTGAACCTGTTCCTGTTCGACGTGCCACGACTGAGCGTGGATATTGATCTGAATTACATCGGTGCGGTGGACCGCGAAACCATGCTGACCGAGCGGCCCAAAATGGAGCAGGCGATTCAGGCCGTCTGCGGACGCGAGGGCATGACTATCACGCACGCACCTGCCGACCATGCCGGGGGCAAATGGCAATTGCGCTACGAGAGCACTTTGGGCGAAGGCGGCAACATGGAGGTCGATTTGAACTTCATGTACCGCGTCCCGCTGTGGCCGGTGACGTTGCGAGATGCACAGGTCGGCTCCTATGCCGCCAAGCGGATTCCCGTGCTTGATCTACACGAACTCGCCGCCGGTAAACTCGCGGCACTCCTGGCCCGCCATGCCAGCCGCGATATATTTGACGCCCACCAACTCCTGACTCGCAGCGACCTGGATCTGGTGAAACTCCGCCTGGGCTTCGTGCTCTACGGCGCGATGAACCGCAAGGACTGGCGAACCGTGGCGATCAGTGACGTGGCGTACGATCCGCAGGAACTGGAAAATGAACTCGTGCCAGTGGTACGCAAGGAATTCCTGACCAAACAAAAAGCGGGCGAGTGGGCCCAAACCATGATGACCGCCTGTCGCAAAAAACTTCGCGTTGTGCTGCCTTTGAACGCCCAGGAATTGGAGTTCCTCCATCAACTCCTCGACCACGGCAACATCGCCCCCGAACTGCTCACCACCGACACCACACTGATCGAGCGTATTAAAAACAACCCGCTGTTATTGTGGAAAGCCCAGAACGTCCGACAGTTCAAGAAAAAGTAGCCCGCACTCCCTGCTGATAAATGTGCAATGCGATTGCATATTTATCATCAGTCGCATTGATGATAGCCGCATTGATGATGGTGCGAAAAATGTCGCCATTGACGTCAGAACCCCCGGCGTTGTTTTGCCGGGGGTTCCTCGACATCTCCTATCCTACTTCAACGCTTCGACGGATCACGCCTTCGCTCATCCTACCTTCGCAATGATCTCCACCGCCTTGGCGTGGTCCAACTCCGCATAGAGTTCCGTCACGGCCACGGAACGGTGGCCAAGAATCAACCTCGCCGCTTCGACGCCGAACTCTTGGCGAAGAAACGTGGCGGTATTGTGCCGCAACTGGTGCGGGTGCCAGTGGTGGGCATCCTGCCATGCCTTGAGTTGATCCGATTGTTCCGGGGTCAATCGGCTTTCATACTGCGTCTGGGTTTCGTCCGCTTTCTTGGCCAGATCACCGACCGGTGGGAAAGCCCAATCGCATCCCCGCGTGATCGCCCGGCGATAACTGTCGCGGGTGTAACGTTGGCCAATGGTGCGGGCGGATTTGGGAGGGCGATTTTTGTTGGAGGAGGCGATGCGATTCCCGCCGTCGGGCGCGGTGGCATCCCCTCCAGCCTGTTCAGCCCGCCGTTCCTTCTCCGCTTCGATGGGGCTGAACAGATACGCATCATCCGGCCTCGCGAGGAACGGCAACACCGTCGCCTGCGCCTGCGGCCCAAGATAAATCCGCCGCCTGTGACCACGATGAGCCGTCTTGTGTGCCGGCGGCGTGTACACCCACACCTTCCCACTCCGGTCCAACTCGCCGCGTCGCATGGTGACGACCTCGCCGGGACGCATCGCTGTGAGAAGTTGCAGACGAATCATCGCCCACACCTGGCTGGCAACGAACGGCTCCACCGCGTTCACCAACTCCTGCTCGACCGGCTTCACCGGCTCCGACTCACGAACCTCACACCGCCCCTGCTTCAACGGTGCCACCGCCCGCAACGCATCCAACACCACCGGCGAAACCATCTCATTCTCGACACCCCACTTGAAAACATGTCGAATACGGTTGATACGTTTGTTGATGAGCGTCCTCGCCAAATCCGCCCCGATCATCGCCTGGCGAACCGCTTTGAGTTTGCGTGGCCCAAACTCACTGGCCGACTCGTCGCCGTACAACTTCACCAACGGCCGCAGCGAATACCTGATCGCCTGCTGCTCACCCGTCGGCTCCCCACCATCCTTCACATAATATTTTTTCGCGTGCTCCCAGAACGCAAGCGTCAACTCATTGATGGTGACGGCGATGGCGATGGACAAACCGCCAGCCGAGCCAACACCACCGGTCGAGCTACTCGCCGCGACCACCCGGCTGCTGGCCAACCACTCCTGGATGAGCCGGGCGTATTTCTGCTTGCTCTCCGGCGTGTTATGCAGCCCCAAATAATGATCGCGACCGCCAACGCTGACGATGGCCTGACCTGAAGATTTGTGCAGCCGGTAAGAGGGGATTTGGAACGATCGGGACATGATCGCGACTCCTTTTGAGCCAAATCCGGTAGTACGTACGTGTTTAGCGTCCACGGATATTCGCGCCCATGAAATTTGCGCCAGGCGAATTTTTATGGCAAGATACAGCGAGCATGGATGCGACAGAGTCCCAACAACTTCAACAAGAGAATCGACG
>Ga0123357_10014566_pt1 | contig 10272 bp, 4 predicted proteins | sample TergutEmb28metaG_FD_89873 | JGI IMG/M metagenome (GOLD analysis project Ga0123357, IMG submission 89873) | Embiratermes neotenicus P4 segment gut microbial communities from Petit-Saut dam, French Guiana - Emb289 P4 | ecosystem: Host-associated > Arthropoda: Insects > Digestive system > Gut ... | reverse complement strand
ATTAATGTCAGTACAAAATGTCTTTAACTGAAAAGGACAGGAACATAATCTGTAAAAGTTATACAACATGAATTTGGAGGCACAGGGGTTAAGAACTTCATTCTTTAAAATACTAGACTGGTATGTTAACCACTAGGCCACCAGGGATAACTTGGGATTAGTACTGTTGTAACTCTGTGTCTGGTCTAATCATCTTGCATTACAGGGAGTCATACAGACCTCATTTCTTCAGTTGGCTGACCTCTGTAGAATTCTGACATTCAGTTTCTTAGTCTGTCATCTGTATGTGATTTTTCCTTCATTCCATTGTGTTCTCTGATATTGGCAGAGATACTGTGAAATGGAAATACACATACAGCAGGTGACAGAGGGAAGGTAGTTGAATCAGACAGCATAATAAAATTCTGTTGAGATGGAGTACTCAGTGTGAACAAAATTCATCTGTATTTATACTGATACCTCAAGCCAGGTGGTCAGATCTAAATGCTTTCAACCATGCTTAGAAATCAATTAAGTTGGGGCCTCCATAACACAAAACAAGAGGGGCAACCGATACTGCATGATGTTACGTAAGCTGAGCATATATCAGGTGAATGTTTTGTGTGAAACACTGATATCAAAACTTTGATACCTGAATTTAACTAAATTCATATTTATGGAAACAGATTTCTCTTACAAATACCACTACCTCAATACAAATTCAAATGCAGTACCTAGTTTCCTTAGTTTAAAGTTCAGTTTAATATCATAACATGCTGAAAGAATTAACACAGTAATTAATAACAATAATCTTCTAAGTCATTATTTCATATACATGGCCTTTAGTGTCCATCATTCACAATTAATTAGTCCTTAAAATTCATCTGATCTGAGGGCCTTTAGGACTTGAAGCAGGGTGTTCATTAACACAGTGATACTGTAGAGTGTGTATTTTAAGTCACTTTCCTGAATACTGTAGCTGTCATGGGATGTCTTAAAAGATGCAGGATTGCTACATGAAAAAGTTTTTTATGTTTATTGGGCCATGCATCATCTTGATAGTTGAATAAAGAGAGACCAACTTGATGTCACGTGCTTTATTATTCATTATTTAATGCTCAGCATGTTTCAGATGTTAATACATCTATCCTCAGGAGCTTGCGACTTATTTGTTGAGTTATTTCATGGGTTGTATTGCTCTGGTATGATGTGTGTTGGTGTTAAATAATGAAATAATAAAGCAAGTGACATCAAGTTGGTCTCTCTTTATTCAGCTATAAAAAAGTTTCATTGGACAGTACAGTGATAATAGATAATCCTGTGTAAAAAGGTTAGCCAGATGAGTAAGAAGATTTCTGGCCATACGTGCTGGTTATATATAGTGTCACACAAAACTGCCATCACCATTAAATGCAACCATACCCAGGCAGCGAAATTACTAAATCCTATGCTGGCATCAAAGAAGCGTGTAGATTTCTGATCGTAGCTACTGACTGCACACCAACTGCAGAAAAAGTGCCATGCCCTCAACAATACAACCACTACTAACCAAATGAAGTTCCCAGAATTTACTCTCACTATATGAGGACACAACATTATTTCTACCACCACCATAATACAAGCAACAGAGTAGAAACATTACAAGCTGCTTAGAAATCATGCCAGCAAGTAGTTTCCATAGCAAGGTGGAACGATGCGGTCATGGGACAGACTGACATCCCACTGCACATTACTTTACATCATGACCCAAGGGTTAGTCACTGAACATTACAGAGTACTGCAGCTTCATAAAATGATATATTTCTTTTCAACACTCTGAACATTGAGCATCTGCAATGTTTGTCTCAGTACTAGCAGTATCAGTCAAGAATGTATATTTTGAGGCAAAGAATAACACCAAAGAATGGGTTGCAGATTTAAATAATTTATACACCAACATCTAGGTCATGAAAGAAAAGTTATTCTTATAATATTGAATAAATGGTCATTGATTTTTGTTAAATTTAATCCAGTGTTGATACATTTGTAATAAATATATACAATTAGAATTTTATAAAATGAGAGAACAATCATGACAAATAATATTATCATAGAGCTGGTATGAATTTGAAACTTTTGGTGTGCTATATAAATGAGAGCTGATGGAAATCATTTTATATCACATACTGACTGATCCTGTCTGCAGAAACCTCAAATGAACATAGAAAGTACAAGTCTGCAGGATTCTGCAAAATGGCATCACAATTCAGTAGTGAGGAATGCAGGTTAAGGGGCTAATTCCAGGGAGCAGAGCCCTCTTCTTGAGAGGCAAGTTGCTCTTCACCTAGTCAAGAACTTTCCCACATTTTATGGAATCTGAAGGTACAGTACCATGTTCACAAGAGCCCACCAATAATCACTATCCTAAGCCAGATCAGTCCAGTCCAGACCCTCCCATTCTGTTTCTGAAGACCCATTTTAAAATTGTCCTCCCATTTATCTTACATCTTCCATCTGGTCTGTTTCTTAAGGTTTTGTCATCAAAGCCTGTGTGTATTTCTCTTTTCACCCATACATGTCACATGCTGTAACCATCTCACCCCCTTTTGAATGACCCAAATAATTTTTGGTGCTATGGAAACATGCATAAATGTGACTGTGAAATGAGATATGCTGAGTAAACATGGGATGAGAATTCTAGATAAAATATACTAAGGGTGAGTTGGAAGATTTTCAACGGAAAGAGCTGCAGCACCAAGACATGAGTGTCAACTGTAAGGTGAGGGTTGCATTCAGCTGCACACAAATATGAAGATGAAATTTTTCACTGCAGAAGGCAGCTGCTTGGCAATATGATCCTTGACTGCATAAACAGGAGAATAACATCATTTCTGCAGTAATGAAATATAAGGAGATGGAAATATGATCATAGAAACTCATAGTATATGGGAATATTGTAATAAAATATTTAAAATATGCTGTGTCAGGTAGACCAAGTTACTTACTCAGGACACTGGTTTTGCCACAAGAAAAACCCTCCTTTTATATCCTTATACTTTATACTTGTAACTGTAATATGATTTGTTGACCAGACACTGCTGAACACCCACCGTGATAAAATCAGAGTATTAGTTTTCTTGGGTTTCGATGCCATGCCATTCAGCAAGTGGTTGTTGACTTTTGAAGGATCACAGTGCCTGCATCTTAGGAACTTGGCAGTTCTTCTTGAATTGCTTCACTCCAAAAATGAAGACACTGTGATCCTACACAAAAACAGGAATCACTCACCCAGTGACTCATTGTCACATCCCACAAGGCCTGCATCTTCAGCAGGAGTGCTGTGAAAATGTCACGTCTCACATTACAAATTTCTATACCATCACGAATGCAACAGTGAGCTTCCACTTTACGCACCAAGCTGTATACAGAACAACAAACTTCACTGTACTCTACAAAGTATGAGGCTGCTTGGGACCATCCACACACAGAACTGATTGCACCATTATTTAAAAGTAGTTCATAAAAAAAAAACTGAATTTGTACATGTGCATTTCTGTATTCAAAGTGGTGTCTGTTTCATGTTCCTATGTGGGATCATACTTCCTCCTTCACAGAGAACATAGTCTACTTTCCACTACAAAAACCACTGACTTAATGATGTATAGGAAAATAATTGATGGTAAGTGAGAATCATATGGAACCCATAAATACACCAAGATTTAAATGTCAACAGCATGTGGTGCATATAGTTGCATTCAGTATTGAAATGATTAATGAAAGTTATGTGGTTATTAGATCCCTACAGTGATGATGATGATGATGATGATGATATGAAGAAGAAGAAGAAGAAGAAGAAGTGCTGGATAGTTGAATTTAAGTTGATGGTGATATGGTGAAGAAAAGAAGAAGAAGAAATGCTGGACAGTTGGATTTAAATCACTTTTAGAGTACAAATTATTTCTTCACAGACAGCATTTCCTCAAGGCCGGAGCACAGGTCAAAAAAGAAGCTCTATACTCCTATGTGCCAGTAATTGGCAGTAATGTGAAAGTGTTATGCAGTAACATTAACTGTTTAGGAATCTTTAAATGTTACTAGTGACAGATTTTGTCAGAGTCTGGAAATTTCTTGTTAATTGTGAAGTTGTGAAGAAGTTATAAGAGAGTTCAATGTTTTCATCTGTAAGGCATGCAAGGTTTCTCACTGCCTGATATGGTATTGTGGCTTAGGTGAACAGCATGAGTGATTCAGACATTTTGAGAAATACTGAGACTGATTATGAATTAAGGGTTACATAGAATGCTGAAGGAATTGGCAGTGTTCCCTTTAAAGTGTCTGCATGAATCAATCAAACTCACCATTTGAAGACTTCAACCAGCAAGCATATCCCACACCAGAAGCAGACAGAATAACCACCACACCACAATGAAATGCAAAACAGGTAAAGGAATAGCTATAATAGAGCAAGGGAAGAGAATTTTAATGTTTCAGGTGGAGATGTAAACTTAGTACAGTAAAAGTACATTTATCCAGCTTCTTCTTTAGCAGCAGGTGTGCTGTGATGGCATGTTTTTCTGTACAGTCAACAGCAATTTACACCTCTGTCATTTTCCCCAGTAATTTCAATTTTCTGACCAACACTTAACACATCTATATTTCTGTAAGACAATATACATTGTGCTATGTATACATTATTTGCAATGTCTTGTAAATATTTATTATTTTACCTTTTCCATCATATACCATGTTGAAACTGCTTTTATAAGTTACCAATCTAACACCACACCCTATTCTCCAATCATGCTGGATAGACCAATGCTATTGTAAATACTCATAGGGAGAGGAATTCTTATTAGAAATGTGTCTGTGTATGATTACCTTGTTTATGTTCTTGATCATTATATTGTTATAAAGGTAAAGGTAAAGTGATCCCGTTACAGGCCCGGTGTGGCCCAGAGGGTGGGTAGAGGTATAGCTCTACTCTTCCATGACCATGGCATTAGAAGGGGGTGAGTGGTCAGCAGCACGCCCCGGCCACACTTTACCTCCGGGAAAGACCCAGTACCCATTGTACAGGAGGCTGGGTGGGCGCCAGGGCCGGTCTGGACAGGTACGGAAAATCTCGTCCCCACCGGGATTCAGTCCCGGACCGTCCAGCCCGTAGTCGCTATACCGGCTGAGCTACCCGGCCAACATAATAATGTTATACTGATATAAAATAAAGAACACATATTTGTATAGTTTGGGACCCAACTTTGCAAGACTAGGGACTGGGGAAATGAGGGTGAAATGGAGCAAAAGAGCTAAGTATAGAAGAATATGTGAGATGGGCAGGGCAAGTATCATATATATGGGGGAAAAATGCTTACAGGGTTTTGGTAGGAAAACCTGAAGGAAAGCTACTACTTTGAATCCCTAGGCATAGCTGTGAGTTTAGTGTTATTAATATGGGTCTTAAAGACATGGATGGAAGGGCATGGATTAGATGAATCTGGTTCAAGACAGGGACAAGTGGCAGGCTCTTGTGAACACTGTAACGAACCTTTGGGTTCCGTAATGTGTGGAGCAGTTTGTGACTAGCTGAGAATCTGACTTTTTAAGGACCTTCACCATGTAATTAGCTATGAGATGAGACAGCTCAGTTGGTGTAGTGACAAGGCTACAGGCTGCGCAGCATCAGAATTGCTCTGGGTCTTACCCAGCCTTCTGCCTAATGGGTACAATGGGGGCATGAGGGCAACCACTCACCTCTGTCTAGTGGTTAGGTTTGATTGAACATGTAAGAACTTTATTAGTAAACAATTCAGTTCATTTAAAAGGCACAATTGTGAGTGCTTAAACAAGCGCCATGCCATGAGGAAGTGTGAGGAGTAAAGGTATGGCTTCAGGTATTCATAACTGTGATACTGGACAGACATAAGTGGTTAACTTCTTGCCCCATGCAAAGTCCCGGGATCAGGTCTGTACACTGTGGACAAGATATTTTCCTTCTGCTGGGAATCGAATCCTGATTCATTGTAAATGAATAAATAACGAGAAGTAATATAAATTGAAACACGAGCTGAAAGCGAATTGTTGGGTAGTTAACTGACATTGCAGTATACATCATCGTCATCAAACAACGAATATTAATCATTTCAACAATTACTTTAATTTGCAATATGTGATACAATGTTTAAACGTGACTGTCATAATCAAATATTCATTTTAAAATAAGGTGAAAATACATGTAATGCCACTGGTGATTGCTCTCGATACTGCCTGCATTTGCATAACTCCACAGTTCTAAAGGTATCATGGTTGCTTGCTCCATCACGTCACTGGTACGTGGTGGGGAGAAACATTGACAGCGTGAATGTTTCCATCAGGGCAGAAACTGAAGAAATGATGGAATCTGCCCTCTGTGCAAGCGTATGATATACGTCATGAGGTATTCCATAACATTATGCCAGCTGCATTGTTTATATACAATCGAATTTCGTGGGGAATATTCAATTAATGTTACGTAATGTTTGGAATTATAAGGTCGCGACCTTACCTCAAGACGTTATTAAACAGTAAGGTAAAGTCGAGGTTGTCCCAGTCCACGCCATGAAAGCATATGGGGCGAACAGAGATATACTTCCACTCCGTCTTAACATCCGCCCAACATGGAGGTGAGTGGTCATTTCATGCTCCTGCCGCTTAACCCCCGCATCCCTGTACCAATTCAGTGGTAGGGTGGGTGGGCCCCAGAGATGATGGGGACGTCTGTACTCAAACACACCCCACCCACCAAAAAAAAAAAAAAAAAACTTCAAATAAGCTATAGACGTAACAACCTCGTGTTCACAGATGACATGGTACACGCAGTCATGCCCCTGTCCTGTGATTTTAAACCAAATATTTTTCTGTCACAACAAATAGGCTTAATTTCAATTTACTGCAGATGATACTACAAAAGCCATATAATACTGTCGTCGGTCATATAAGTGTGGATATTTAAAAGTTTCCATAACATGCGTCACTTCACTCTTGCCTGCAAAATCGAAAATCCTCGTTTTGTCAACCCAAAAGGATCTACTTTAGAACAGTGCCGTCACCGATTTGTTCAACACGGCGGCCGGCGAGAGACCAGAGTCGGTAGCTCAGCCGGCACACCCATGTGTATACGAGACACTTCAACCCAGGCGTACTTCACGAAGTTTATGTTTCGTTGCGTTAGTCTCTAGTGCAGTACGAAATGGGAAAGAGTTTGGAAACATACAAGCACATAATTTGGTAGTCGTATAAGCGGAAAAGGGAAAAGTGAAGTACTTACGTCCGTTGGTCTGCTTTCCCGGAGCAGCAGAGAGGAAAGATTTTTTTTGCAGGTACATAGTGCACATAATTTGAAGAAGGCGTTGAAGTGAATAATGTATACTGTGTACGGGAGTGGTCATGCCTTGACACACATAGACATACACTGGTAGTGTCACTGTCACTAAATGTAGTCGGTGTGGCTACAGTTTTATATAAAAAAGAAGTGGAAAATGCCTTGCACTGATAAGTCACTATGTACATGGTCAGATGCGGAGGGCATGACACACGTGGACGTAAGTGGTAGTGTCCCTATCACTAAATGCTGTCGGTGTGGCTGCAATGCACACAAGATTTTTATATATTTTTTTGGGTCCAGTTTATTTTTAAACGTCTAATAAGAATTAAATTGTAAGAATTTAAACAGGATGCCATCTAGATCGTCAGTATAACACATTCTCAAAACAGAACGCCCACTGATAACAGTTTTTATTCATTCACTTAAATGACTGAATTAAAAAGGGCCAGGAAAGAAACTGACGGGGCCTAAACGAAGTTAAAGGTAAAGGTCACCTTTAACATAGCAGTTCAGGCCCAGAGGGGAGATAGATGTATTTCTCTACCCATTTTCAATCCCCTGCCAGATGAAAGTGGATGGCAAACGCCACGCCCCGGCCGCTTTAACGCCGAGAAGCCCCGTCACCCATCACATAGGAGGCTGGGTGGGCCCCAGGACCAGTCTGGACGGGTATGGAAAATAGAAAATCTCGTACCCCCATCAGGATTCCAACCCCGGACCGTCCAGCCCGTAGCAAGTTGCTATGCCGACTACGGTATCCCGGCCCCCTCAATTAAGGTAGGTACTACCGTGAAATCTGCCTGGGAGGACTGAGGAAAACAAGAAAACCTCAGGATAGTCGGTGTCCTGGCCAAGACTGGAACAGGATACCTCCCGAACACGAGTCAGAAGCGTTACCGTTTACAACAACTTTTACTACACCATAACTACATTATGAAGATCAAGAAACAGTAAATTGTTGGTACAACGGCTAACAGGCACACTTCGTGGATAAATTGAATCCCAACTCATGTAATTCAATAAATAGTTTTCTCTGGACTTTTCATAAATTTTCTTCACATTGTCATACCTTGGTTAAAAGCCATCAATGATTTTAAGTTACTACGAGCGACACGTATCACGATGTATGGTGTGACGGTGGACTCACGACTTTTGTACAGTGAACACTGCAGTGTAATGTGAGTTTCGAGAGGAGCGCTTTTCTCACCACCTGGGCCGGGGCATTGCTTTGGTTAATTGTTGATACACAGGATGTGGAATTATTCCAATATCAGTCTATTTATACAACCAGTATCATATTGATTCCCACAGCCGCATGGTTTTGGATCACGCGAGTCCTGGGACTGTATACAACTCGGGACACTGATGTTTGTCTGGGTATTTGTCTCTGTTGTTTTGTGATAGTACTGACCTCACCTAGGGATATACTGTATAAAGCCACCACAATAAAGGAGGCCAACGATAGAATTCGGACTGTAGCACGAACACGATCATAAATAATAGGCTATATGTATTATGGCGTTCAGAACATTGAATACTGAATTTTATGTCATGCTATCCTAAGTCATCCCTAAACTATAGATTTTATATTCACTCCTTCATAGTTATCAACATCTGACAGAAGTAAAAACATAGGATCGTTGAACTCCGCATTAATGTAAGAATTTTGCGTTACTACATCAAAATAAAAAGCGACAAGCCTGCCACATCAGCAGCGCCTACTGTATTCTGCTAAATAATGTTTAAGGTATAATTTTCATAGTGGCCAATTACAGTAGCCTACCTAAATTTTGCTGAATGTCTTTAGATTTCCGCTAAATTATACAAAATAACGTACCGGGGGGGATTTATAAATGTTAATGTTCCTACCGATTTAATGACGAAATCGTAAACAGTTTGGTGCACACTTGAGCGAGCGCAAATTTATTATCGCTGTCAAACACCAACTGTTGTTAACTACACAGACTGAAACACTGCTATTGGTCTCCTCACTGTGTGGAATAACAGGACAAAGCATAAGTACCATTCCTATATTTTGTATCAGTTCGTACAGTACAGTTGATACGATGGGATTTAAAATAAAATGACACTCTTAAATTTCTCAATCTTAAGCAAAAGTAATACCAAATAAGAACTGGCGAAACCTCCACTGTAGAAGTGGAAATGGCTCAAATCGGACTGAAGTATCAGTAATTACAACAATGAAAACTGTTACTGGTATTTACAGTGCCATTGTAGAGCAACGCATACACTACAAAACACGACAGTTTGAACCATTGAATCGTAGCCACAAACACAATTTTGAACATCGCGTACGCCGTCAGGGACAGTTACACAGGCCTGACTTGTGTTAGAATTTATAATAATCGCTTTTTAGGCGCGTTCACAAAATTGCGAAAAGCGACCATTAGCTTTGTCACGTCTGTCCCTCCGTCCTTCGCACGAAACAACTCGGCTCCTACTGGACGGGTTTCCATAAAATTTGATATTTTAGTACTTTTCGAAAATATGTCCAGAAAATTCAAGTTTCACTAAAATCTGATAATAATAACGGCTACTTTACATGAACGCATGTGTACATTTATGATAATACATCGCTCATTTCTTCTTAGAATGAGAAACGTTTCAGACATAAGTTGTAGAGAAAATCAAAGCACACATTTATGCCTCAATAATTTTTTTTCGAAAATCTTGCCGTTTGCGACAACGTGGAAAAATATCGTAGAGCCGGACAGGCCACAAATGACAATATGACGCGTGCGAATTGCATGCTGGATACCTAAGGTTACAAACACACACTCAGAATATGTAGTACTTATTGCTCTTCCACTGCAACAATGGTTGCACGAACGCGCCTCAGTGGTATTTTATACGTACATTGCATGTCTTGCCCTACGTTCACAGGATCTTTTTTTTTTTTTTTTTTTTTTTTTTTTTTTTTTTTTTTTTTTTTTTTT
>Ga0123357_10014565_pt1 | contig 10272 bp, 4 predicted proteins | sample TergutEmb28metaG_FD_89873 | JGI IMG/M metagenome (GOLD analysis project Ga0123357, IMG submission 89873) | Embiratermes neotenicus P4 segment gut microbial communities from Petit-Saut dam, French Guiana - Emb289 P4 | ecosystem: Host-associated > Arthropoda: Insects > Digestive system > Gut ... | reverse complement strand
GATGTCATTTCATCCCTATCAAAAGCATCAGCCTACAAAACCTTTAATCAGGCTTAAGAATAATATAATTGGATATAAAACAGAACAAAAATTTCTAGGAATTAATGTTACGGAAACTCTAACCTGGCAAATCCACATCCAATCCGTTCATACAAGCCTATGCAAGAGCTATTACATGATTAAATCTTTAATGAATGTTGCAAGCACCAGAATGATCTGGAACGCTTATTTTGCATATGTTGAATCCAGATTAAGATATGGTATTATATTTTGGGGTGGGGAGAAAAAATCCATTCAGATATTTCAATTACAAAAAAAGGTCATTAGATAAATTACTGGGACACATAAACGTACCTCTTGCAGACCCAAATTTAGAAAATTAAAAATATTGACACTAACATCATTGTATATATTAGAAATGTTATGTTTTTTAAAAAAATATAAAGGGGACATGAAACATAATTCAGCGATACATGGGCATAACACAAGGAGGAAACAAGTCTTACACATACAACAATGTAATACCGCCCTGTATCAAAAAAGTGTAATAAATATGGGTATAAAATTATATAATAAATTGCCAATACAAATAAAACAACTAGATACATTTAAAAGTTTTAAAAAAGAGGTTAAAACATTCCTGGTACACAATGCAGTTTACACAATTGAGGAATTTTATGCTCTTTGAATAAAGACCTACTTGAGAATATAGATCTTATTAACTGTGTTTGAATAGTAGAATACATTGTGTTGTATAATATAAGTAGAGTTAGTGACAATAATTAAGGCATGTAGTTAGTTGAGTTGCAATTATATGTATTCTTCGGCAGTTCTTTTATTCATTACCAGAGTATTTCAAATTATAAAATCAAGCTAAATATATAAGTCGTAATGGTGAGTGTTCTTACCTAATGTGTTAAATGTACAATTATCCATTGCACGCATTTGTATTGTCTAATAAAGCTGGACATGTTGTATTTTATAAGGATCTTGAATAATCTGCATTCCGCTTCCTTTAATATATTATGAGGATCCAACATAAAAACAAGTGCATTGTATCTTAACTCACATACTACTAGTACATTGTACTATATTATATATTGTATTTAACTGCTAGTACTAGATATACTGTTTGTAATCAATCTGATATTCAATTTATATATTCTTTTATATTTATACTCTATATATTAACTGTATATTTCCAATTGTTATTTTCATATTTATATCCATATCTCTGACTTGTTCCATATCTTATGGCCCTCTAAGGTGCCTGTTGTAGATCACATGAACATGAATAAATCAATCAATCAATGGTTTTTTGTAAACCACGTGCAAAAATTTAAATCGGTAGCAAAATGAATGTGGTACATGTAGATGGACTGTTGCCATTTAATTAAATCGTGATGCCAAAGGGTTAAATGTGATTTAAATGATTCTGTCGGTTTCTAAGGTAGATGATGTCAGTGACAGGTGAACGAATGAATATGGAGTGTTGGTCAATTAATACTGACAGGGAAGAACTTAAGTAATTGGAAGGAAAGCTTCTATCTTGTGTATTTTCAATAAAATCTCAGTGAACTTCTAGTGACATACCTCAAAAAAGTCAGGTTGTGGCTCCTCAGATTCTGATGCATGCCTTGTAGCTTGTTGTCTATACAAATCAATTTGCTGCTGGATTGTACTCTGTGATCGTTCTGTAACAACTGAGACAGGGTTGTCATCCCAAGTGTTCCAACTCTGAAGGTCTGATCCCTGAAATAAAAATCATATCAGTATGAAGATTCCTTTTACCACTGTCTGTACAGACCCTTGCTCCACTAAATGCTCTTTCACACAATGCACAGTACACATATGTTTAAAAGACACTGCAGCACTCTTTGCAGATTAAGTCCGTGCTCTGTGATGCTACGTATGAAATATATGCCTTTTTGGTTTCAATACAATAAAAACCCATTTACTAATAAAATGTGGGTATTAATAACAATATACAATGCAATTAAAGTACTATCTTCTGTGATGTGAAAATCTGTACTCTGGCAGAGAGGCACCCAACATTTTATAGTAATCAGCTATCTTCAGAGCAGATGTGCAATAGTGTCAAAGTTAATACTGCAGTAATACCCTACTGTTTGCAGCTGTTCATTGGTAAATTCCTGACAGAATATTATATTAGTAATGAATACAATATACAAAAATAAATACACCAATACAGTCACAATATACATACCTCATTTTCTCTCTCTTATTACGTCCTAAGAAAAATGATCTTGGAAGTATACTGCTAATGCATGGCAAGCGAATTAAATGTTGTTCACTGCTGCCAACATCCACATGCACATCCTACTTTTATATATTTCACCATGCATTCAAAGTTTTATTTGACTTTTATATAAATTTTAAATGATGTATTCATTGTAATCCTACTTTGTAATTGTTTGGTATGTACATTTAACTCAGACTTGTTCTACAGCCAGTAGGTTTTCCAAACTTTCTGGATTAATCTGAATGAAAACAGATAAACACACACACTGCAAGCAAATTAAATGACATTTCAATGCTGCTAACATCCACACACACACACAAGTAAATACACACACCTAGGGAATAACACTGGTTTGAAAAACTGTCATCTATTGGTGCACAGCAAACTAAGGTACTGTGTAAAGTGACTAATATTGTGATTAACTGTTTTACTTTTCATATGTGTCCAAATAATAACAATACTTGATAAGAGAAACACAAACCCAACAAAAACCTTGGTTTATGGATATACACAACCAAGTGAAAGGTTTGCTTTAAGACATACTCCACATATAATGCTGGTTAAACACACAGACACCCAAACCTAACTCTGCTTTATAAACATAAAGACAGACGTCTAGCCATGATTCACACACAAACCCAAATCCTAACCTTGGTCAATACAATGTATTATTTTATGGTCTGTTAATTTACGATGACAATTCTGGTCATGTAATATAGCACAAACTGAATTAGGCATGAAATGATGCAATGTGGAAACAAAGTCAAACATTATGGTCACATTTCAACGTCCACATTAAAGGCTGCTTTCGTTAGTGAAATACCTGTACATGGTACGGTTCGTGATCGAAGAACTGTACACAGCTAAGTATTCGGCAAAAAATAAATTCTGCCACTATTATGAAATAATGTGCCTCTCTCTTGAACCTTTCTACCAGACTACATGGTGTCACTTCCAGTGCTCAAATTCAATGCGGTGAGAACCTAAAATCCCACAAAATGTGTTGCCAAACATAATACCCTTACTTCTATTGAACTGACATTATTGGGCACAACACCCACAGCTGTCAATGGGATTGGATCACCGGATGCTCGTCGCCGACGTCGAAAACAACATAAGGCTCGCTTTACCACACCAAGCACGAGGAGGAACAAAGCTTTTAATCGGTTCACTATAAAAGAAATCGCCATTGCCTGAAAAATGTTCAAATATAACAGTGAAATCACTCATGTAATTCGTAAAACTGATTACTTAACCTAGGATGATCAATTTGAAATTATACGTCAAAAATCCTACCACGTTTAACTGTATATGCCAAATCACATTACTTTACACACCCACCTGCAGTCTTTATAACTGGCAGGTGGAAACGATGCCGCAACTAAAAACAATATCGCTAAGGGGCCTAACCCAGAATACAGGCTCCACTTATTTCCCGTCTCATACGGACGTCTTTCTATGTCCACATGCAACAAGACTTCGCATGACTGTCATTAGTCTAGCAGGAGCAATATTTACAAATGAAATAGGTAATTTAAGTTAATGTACTGACGTTATGCACCGCGCCTTATCGCTGCCACTTCGCGTGACGAGCCAAGTGGCATTCAGATCATAGATTACAGCGAAAGTCAACTCTTGTCAGGGTTGCCACCAGTTTGTTCTGTGACCATACGGGTGCGATAAGCAACGGTTTGAAAACGAAACAAGAACAAACTTTTACAGTGATGGCAACTTCTGCACATAGAAAAACTCAGGACAGTAAAAATAATTATCTTTTCCGTATCTATTTACATCAGACTGAATACGGATGTCCCTTTCAGTTCGTATAGGGATTGATTATTAAACACGTGCAATGTTAATAATATTACTGTAACTACATGTTAGGTCCTAAGGACGATTTGACAACTTAAGACCCATCACCTTGCTTCCCAAACTATACACACTGCTCTCAAAAATCCTAACAAGAATTACTCGACAAAATACAAATTCGATGTTTAGTAACGTTTTTCGAAAATCGTGCCATTTATGAGATAATGTGGAGAAATATGGTAGAGCTCCCACCCAGCTACCTACAAATTCATTGACCCAATAGAATTCCCTCCAAATTTTAGCTTAAAAAAACACATAAAATTATAAGATCTCGACATAACCACGCAGTTTAGGCACATTATGTAAAACTCTTTTAGCAAGAAAGTTGTCAAAACCTGAAGAAGGCCACTATAGGCCGAAACATGTAGTTTTTTTCATTGTTAATAAACACCATCATTTAGCCATATATTTATAGTTGTATTTTTAACCGAATTTACCTCACTATATAGTTTATACACACAGCAGGGATGGCACACCTCTGAATAAGAGACACAAATTTGTTGATTTTAAAATACTTTTACAGTGGTTAAAATAATATTTCATGCATGCTATTCTGTATGTTACAAACTTTTAAAAATCTATAACTACAATCCTTTATTTATAGTGCCTTGTGTATGTTTGGCTCTCAACGGCTGCTGCTATCCCGTATTGTACTATGTTGTGACAATCTATGTTCACCATGCTTCAAATTGTACTGGGGCTGTAGGGTGTAGAGTCTGCAGGGACACCCACATGGAACTCCATTTCCGATTCAATCCCATTTCGCCTCACAAGCTCTCCTCCCTCTGTACAATTCTCCGTTACACATCACGCTCTCTCTCTCTCTCTCTCTCTTTCCTGTCCTTCTTTCGCTGTACACCCAGTCTCCGCTCACAGCCCCATACAAAGTGCACTTTTCCCATCACAGCACCTCAACAAGAGTATTTACGCTACTAGCAACGGCTACCAAACCTGCCAACTAACCAATGGAGGGCAGGTGGAACAGAGAAAATTCTGTATATAAGACCACGTTTCCAGCCTGAGTTTCATTACTTCAACAGCGGCATCCAGCAGAAGACGCATCTAAAAGAATCATTCAAACCGACATCAAGAAAGACTAGCTGCATCAAGAGCAAGAAAGACTGAACAGCAGCAATATCAAGGAGGGCCAGTACGTTCCCCACACATCAAAACGGACAGCCAGTTCCGTATAAGTAGGAGTAATGTGGTCGGTGACAACAGAAAGGATTCGGATTGTCGGTGACGATCCAGAAGGGAGTAACGCCGTTTGACACCAAGTATCACGACACGTAACGAGGGACGGGTGCTTGCCGGGCTGTCAGCCGCCGTCTCACTACAGGCCGCACTAGTGTCCTGTTCGCCCCCCGAAGGCGAACTGCCAGCCGATCACTTCTACAGCGGACCGAGCCGTGCTGCCTTCTGCCCGGGTTCCACACACGCAGGTGCACTGCGCATTCACGTTCGAGACGTCATCCCAAGCAGACCACCAGCGAGGCCAGGCGAAATTACCCGAACATATCATTACGATACTAATACGCAACTACTGTACGACACTGACCAAATAAATATCATATGTGTTTTACTGTGATTGTCACTTAACTATCCCACGTATATTGGTGAACCCCGACGAGCGACACGACTACATTTAACTTTACCGAATGATGGACACCACTAACGAGACTGCCAGCTCAGCGGTGTACAGAGTCTCTATGCGCTTGCCGTCCTTCTGGCCCGACCGACCGGCCGTCTGGTTCGCTCATGTTGAGTCTCGGTTCGAGTTAGCAGCCATCACACGACAGCGCACCAAGTTCAATTATGTGGTGTCACAACTAAACCAGCAGCAAGCGGCCGAGGTGGAAGACATCGTCATTTCACCACCGGAGCAGGAGCCCTACGATCGACCCAAGGCAGAGCTGGTGCGCCGGTTGTCCAACTCACGCGAACAGCGCGTGGAACAGCACCTCTCGCATTAGGAAATGGGTGACCGGAAGCCATCACCGTTTCTCCGGCACCTCAAGAGCCTAGCTCCAGACGTCCCGGACGATTTCCTGCGCACCATCTGGGCCAGCCGACTCCCACCGCACGTGCAAGCCATTCTTGTCGACCAGACTGAGGGCAGCCTGGATTCAACATCCCACCTCGCTGACAGAATCTGCGAGGATACTCCCCTGCCTACTACAGCCAGCATCTCCCCTTCGACGCCCGACAACCCAGTCGGAATACTAGAGCGGATAGAGGAGCTCTCACGCCAGGTTGCTTCACTACAGGCATCACAAACAGACAGGTGTTCGCAATCCAGAGACCGCCACCGTCCGCGCTCCAGGGACCGCTTCAGCAGCACTCCCGACAACACTTTGCAGCCCCACGACATCTGCTGGTATGTACCACTGGAAGTTCGGAGACGAAGCCCAAAAGTGCTCCCCAACCTGCTCCCACCAGCAGAGCGACCCCCGACAGCAGCGAGACCCCGAAAACAGAAACTCCCTACAGCCGGAAAACTCCACCGGCGGACGTTAATGGCGGCTAACGTCTGAACCATCAACTCCGGCCGTCTCTTCGTCATAGACCGCTATTCCAAACAGCGATACCTAGTGGACACTGGGTCCGAACTGTGAGTCTTCCCACGCCAGTTCCTGCCGGGGCGCAGGGAGCGCACACACTACTCCCTATACGCTTCAAATGGAACCACCATCCCCACCTATGGATGGACCTTAAGGAGCCTGAACCTGGGACTACGCCGCGACTTCACATGGCTTTTCGTGATAGCGGACGTGGACGTACCCATCATCGGGGTTGACCTGCTCTCCCACTATGGACTCCTCGTCGACTCTAGGAACAACCGCCTACTCGACGGTGTCACATCACTGTCCACGCCAGGTCTCATCGCACCACCATCAGTCCCCAGTGTCAAAATCATCGCTGGAGGCACGCCACCAGACAGCCTCCTGCAGGAATTCCCGGGAATGACCAAGCCAGCAGGGTGCAACCGGGAGGTCCGGCACAACACAACACATCACACCCGCACAACACCCGGCCCACCCGTAGCCTGCCGCCCACGCCGCCTGGCCGTTGCTAAGACCGAGTCCGACGCCATGTTGCGGGACTGCACCGCCAGACGCGCCGAGGGCCCATGGTCGTCCGCCCTCCATCTTGTGCCGAAAAAGGACAACGGTTAGAGGCCCTGTGGAGACTACCGAGCCCTTAACGTTCGCACCATTTCTGACAGGTATCTAGTACCACACATACAAGACTACTCCCACCGCCTTTCCGGCTGCACTACCTTCTCCAAGATTTACCTGGTAAGAGCCTACCATCAAATCCCAGTCCATCCTGAAGACATCCAAAAGACAGCAATTACCACATCTTTCGACCTTTTTTAATTTCCTTTTATGTCCTTTGGCTTACGTGACGCTTCCCAAACTTTCCAACGTCTCATGGATGAGATCCTCAAAGACTTGGATATTCCTGTCTTTACCCGTTCCCCCCCCCAAGAACACGACCAACACCTCCGCATCCTTTTTACTCAACTACAAAACTACGGCATCCTGTTGAACCCTTCCAAATGTGTCTTCCGTGTCCCTGGGATTTCATTACGGGGGTACAAAATTTCATCCATGGGTTCCCAACCTCTCCCGGAACGTGTCGCCGATCTACAAGCCTGTCCCCCTCCCAAGACCGTCAATCAACTCAGACGTTTCTTGGGAATGCTAAATTTCTATCGGCGTTTCCTTCCACACGCAGCCACCATCCAAACCCCACTTCACGACGCCATTTCCGGCCCTAAAGTCAAGGGCTCCCGTCCTGTTACCTGGAACGACACACTCGTAGCAGCTTTCAATGAGTTCAAATCAAGCCTATCTCACGCTACCGTACTGGCTCATCCAGATCCAACCGCTCCACTCGCCTTGGTCAGGGACGCTTCAACCACCGCCATGGGTGCCGTCCTCCAGCAGCGGGTGCAGGACGTCTGGCAACTCCTCCAGGAAGTTGAGCCCGGCACAGCAAAACTACAGTGTTTACGACCGGGAGCTTCTGGCCATCTACGAGGCTGTGAGGTACTTCCGTCACATGCTGGAGGCCCGGAATTTCACCATCCTGACGGACCACAAACTGCTCACCTTCGCCTTCCACAAAAGAGGGACAAGTGCTCACCACACCAGTTCAACCACCTGGATTTCATCTCGCAGTTCACCACAGATATCCGCCACATTTCAGGCCAAGGCAACGTTGTCGCTGACGCAATTTCCCGGGTCGAGGTAATCACCGCTCCAGTGACACACGAAGCGCTTGCCGCAGCCCAGGAGAATTACGATGAACTACAGACACTACTGGTAAGTACCACAGCACTATAGCTCGAAAGACTCCTCATCCCCGGCACCTCAGTTGAGCTGTACTGCGACACTTATTCTGGTAAACCTCGCCCATACGTCCCATCCCCTCTCCGCCGTCAGATCTTCAAATCCCTGCATTCCCTCAGCCACCCAGGCATTGAAGCAACTGTTAAGCTCGTCTCCCAACGTTTCGTGTGGCCAGACATTCAGAAGGACTGCCGCATTTGGGCCCGAGCTTCCCAACCTTGCCAGCGCTCCGATGTTTCCCGCCACATCATTATTCCAGTCGGTAACTTCACCCTCCCTCCTGCCTGCTTTCTACACGTCCACATTGACATAGTTGGACCTCTATCTTCCTCGGCAGGATTTCAATACTGCCTCAGGGCTGTAGACCGTTTCACGCGCTGGCCGGAAGCCTTCCCCATTCCTGACATCGCAGCAGAGACAGTGGCACGTACCCTGCTGTCTGGCTGGATATCACGCTTTGGCTGTCCACAGACTATCACCACTGACCAAGGACGCCAGTTCGAGTCGCAGCTCTTCCACAGCCTGGCGAGGATGTGTCATCCATCTCAGCAGGACGACTCCCCACCACCCCGCAGCCAATGGCGTCGTCGAACGTCTACACCGCACACTGAAGGCCGCTATCATGTTCAATGCAGAGGAGAAGTGGACCGAGGCCCTGCCACTAGTCCTACTCGGCATACGCACCGCCTACAAGGAGGATTTGCAGTCATCCGCGGCAGAGCTTGTCTATGGTGAGCCCCTGCTGGTCCCCGGTGAGCTCCTTGTACCAGCCGCCCCGAGGTTCGAAGCATCCACCTTCATACAGCAGCTACGCCGTCACATGGACCAGCTGCGACCAACCCCAGCAAAACGCCATGCATCCCCGGCCACATTCATCCACAAGGACCTCCGGGACTCGACCCACGTGTTCCTGCGGCAGGATTCCATACGCCGTGCCCTGGAGCCCCCATAAACCGGCCCGCACAAAGTCATCGCCCGCACTGACAAAACGCTTACAATTGTCGTGCGCGGCCGACGGGTCAACGTATCAGCGGACCGAGTAAAGCCAGCATGCGTATTGGACGGGACTCAACACGACACCGCCACTCTACCAGCCCATCACCGCAGTGATCCAGAGAAACCTGTTAAGACGACTCGGCCTACACAAACTACTCGCTCAGGCCGCACTGTACACTTCCCGGCTCGCTTCACCTCCTAAGCTCGCTTCTCCGTGCGGGGGGTTGATATGGGGCACCAACATGTCACTCCATCTCCGATTCAATCCCGTTTCGCCTCATAAGCTCTCCTCCCTCTGTACAATTCTCTGTTACACATCACAGCAACGCTTTCCCTCTCTCTCTTTCCTGTCCTTCTCTCGCTGTACACCCAGTCTCCGCTCACAGCTCCAAACCAAGTGCAAGTTTCCCATCACAGCACCTCAACAAGAGTATTTACGCTACTAGCCACGCCTACCAAACCTGCCAACTAACCAATGGAGGGCAGGTGGAACAGCGAGAATTCTGTATACGCGGTGTCCCAGGAGGAATGTGCGAGACTTCGGGAGAGTGTTCCTTATGTTAAACTATACCGATATAACCCAAAACACCTATATCCAAAGCAGAACGGTTACGGAGATAATGGCCAGAGAAAAGTGTGGGCGTCATAGGTTTCGACATACTTTACGCCGTCCGTGACGTCATACTTGTCCAATGCGCCTGCCCGACAACTAGACATGGTGACCTTGGCGTGTGCGCTACAGCGCACGGTAGCTCTGACGTCACAAGATAACATCAGCTGCTGCCT
>Ga0123357_10014563_pt1 | contig 10273 bp, 8 predicted proteins | sample TergutEmb28metaG_FD_89873 | JGI IMG/M metagenome (GOLD analysis project Ga0123357, IMG submission 89873) | Embiratermes neotenicus P4 segment gut microbial communities from Petit-Saut dam, French Guiana - Emb289 P4 | ecosystem: Host-associated > Arthropoda: Insects > Digestive system > Gut ... | reverse complement strand
TTTATATTTAATTGAAAGGTGATATTTATAAAGTCATTCCTAGAAAAGTCTCACCCATCCTTTGTCCCAACAGCACCCCAAGTGGCAAAAATATACTCTCACTCCCCCCCCCCCCCCCCCCCCTTTCTTTAGGTATAGCGATCAAGATTTGACAGCCACTGAAAACAACAGCAGAACTGCAAACACCGAAATAACAATGTCGCATATTTCTACGTGGATTCTTTTTATTGTGCTTCTTTCACCTCAAGGATTGAGTGCTACAAGTCTGTTCGAACTTCTATAAGTTCTACGATTGATTTTGCCACCCACTTCTGGATTATTACACGCCGTGTACTTGGATGCATCAAATTGTTGTCAGACTCCTCAAACGTTTATTCATGCCCCTGAGTAAACATAAGTGCCATCGAAGCTGCATGTAGCCTGCAGGCCTCAGTTCTATTATGGTGCAAAACAAAATCTTGTGTACGTGAAGCAGGAAACAACAGATATTCTAACCAGCGGTAATCGATACCATGATCGATATTGGCTATATCTGCTTTTACTCAATTTCCTGCTATGTTACACATACGCGTAAAAGATTCTATCCAGGCACTGGAGATGCCCTGTAGTCTTGTAGAACAAAATCTTGCAAATGGGGAGAACGCAAGAATAGGTTCGGCTCAACTCCCAGGGCTTATCATATGTCTGGAACTGAAATGTTTAAGTGAGGACTCAAGGCAATGAATACATTTCACCAAAGTATATAACAATGACGTTATTTCGGAGGCCAGTAATCCGTTTAACTCTGTCTTCATTGCGGTCACTGATAGAAACACTGTTTCAACACCGCCATTACCGACGCCCGCCATGGGACGAGACCATCAATCAATTCACTGCATGCAAGATCTAAGGGTTCCACTGTCGTAACCACTAGCGTGAAGAATACTGTCTTCTGGGACATGGCGTCGTGTAGTCTGACATACATTAGCCGACGTTACGAAGGAATGCGCAGCCTCCATATACACAGTCTAAGAGTAATCATACTCCAGGGGAGACTGTTCTTCTCTTCTGCCCAATTTATGGCAGCACGATATATTTCCCTGAGGCCAGTTCTAATCTAATTGTCTGTATTTCACGCAATCTTTTCTAAAGGGTTTTTCGCCTGAAGCCGGATGTACAACAAACTTACATCTCATATACAGAAAAGCACAGCGGAAGTCATATATATATACATGTATGTTTATATATTCCATTCCACCTGTGGCGCTACAGCCCATTCTGGGACGTGGCCTCCCTCACAAGACACCTCTATTCTTCTCTGTCTTTTGCTCATCTTCTCCATCCTCTTATTCCTAGGACCTGTGAAGTGTCCCTCCGGACGACGTCCTCCCATCTTGTTCTTGTTTTTCCCACTGTTTTTGGTGTATATATATATATATATATATATATATATATGCCAGACAAGTAGATGTTGCGATGTAAGAGACGAAAGCTGATCTCAAGCAGGCTGTCGGTATGTCTAGATGAGCGGGACCGAGGGTGCATTGCATTACGGAAAATATCGGAGTACACAGATTTTTTCAAAACTACTTCTTGCTTATAGCATCCAATGGTGGGCTACGTTAAAATACATGATTACGTTACAGAACAACGCAAAAGCATGTAAAAGGAAAGGGCTAAAAGGAAATAAGATGAAGATTCCAAAATTCGTGCGCGCGCACACACACACACACACACACACCAACACGTGCACACACAGATACATACTTCAGCTGAATTCTGTGCCCGACATAGAAAAGACATTTGAGTACAGCGCACTGGCTCGGACGAAATGGAACCTCGAACGATCGGTACTCGTACAATCGAGACTGTACTAAGCTCTATCGGTAAACCTGACAAAATATAACAAAGCAAGGTAAAACGCTGTCATAAAGCGTTACGTATACAGTATAAGCAGACCTTGAAAATCTGGAAGAGACGTCTAATGACAGTTGACATGCATGTTCACGGCTGCAGGTGAAGGTAGACGATAAAATCTTAATTCTCAGTTCAAGAACCTATGGCCTTATCTAGAGCCAACACCGTGTTCGGTTTAGTGTTGCTGCAAAAAAGTAGGCTGTAGGTGTATGCATACTGACGCCAACTCCTTACTTGCATCCCAATGTCAACTGTTCGTTCACGGCAAGGAAACATGCGGTTGATGTTATATAAAATTCCCAGATTATGGCGTTTAGAAGAAATAAAATTATCGAATTGCATTAAGGGCTCAGAAGTCAGTTTTATGAAAAGAATTGTGACCTAGCATATATTGCCGGTTCTTTCACAACCACTACACTGAAAGTAGCAACCTATAACTTTTCATGTTTTGTGTTTGGTTTATGCCAGCACGTATTTGGAGAGCGACGTAAGCTGAGAATGGAGTCAGCATATTCCTCCGACCGGACAGCACCCACGTACCATAATATAAGTTGTCATAAATCAGAAGGAAATATTGTCTTGTGCGGTTTTCTGAACGTCGCACCGTACCCCTGGCTTTTCTCCATTAACCTGTGTGCAGATTATCTAGAAATCGAAAACAAATTTACCGAAAAAATCAGCCCTCATTATGAAAGGCCCTAACGCCGCGCAAAAGGGCCCTCGAGATCTGGAGTGACAAATAGGAATATCAGAAGTAAGAATATAACAGCATAATCAGATGGCTTCTAGATAAGGACGGCCGAGTTACTGGAGGTGATTGTAGCAATTCAGAGAGATGATGTTTAATGACAACGATCAGGTCGTGTCTTCTCTTAGGATGCTATTTCGTCTTTCTTTGTATGTGTCACCTGAAAACGCAGAAAATTTCCTACGAATCAAATTCCCAAGGGCGAAATCACAAAAGCGTGCAAACTTTCACTTGGTAAACAATAAACATGAAGAGACGAAACCACTTCGGAGACTCTGATGGTCAGAAACTTATATTCAAATGTACCTTACGGGAAATGTCTGTAAATATTTGTAGAATATAAGAGACTAGGAACAGGGTTCAATGGCAGCTCTTGTGAACCTACGGGGTTTCGTAAGAGGAACAGAATTGCTTGACCAGCTGAGCGGCCATAATCTTCTGCACACAGTTTGCTGCTTAAGAGCGATGAGCATACTCCGGTTTTCTTACTGTTAAATAACCGATGAGACCAAGTCAGACTGTGTATTGGGCTTGAGTCTGTTGCTGGAATGTGCTGGATACCTGTCGGCCTTGAGTGTTCTCTGACGGGGCGACTAGCCCGGACAGGACAAAGGCTGACTGCAGAGGGGAGGCTGCACGACCGCCCGCCCACGGACAAACGGACATGCCAGTCTCGCCGGGTCCACAGCATCATCTTCCCTTACCCACTTGTCTACATTCACAAATTCACTATCGCTGTCACAGCTCATTCAGTCGTCACCAACACAAAAATACTCAGCTTGCTAGCCCAAAACAGAGACATTACTTCGTTCTGAATGAATTTTGCGCCTTAAAGTATGTTATGAGAAACAAAATCACGGTATATTGATTTATTTTTGGTTTATTAAGGACGCCGTCTGTAACTTATTTTACACAGCCTTTAAGGCTGGAAATTGGAAATGATGTGTAAGGCGTTAGCAGTGCCTTAATGTAAGGTACTGTTGCATCATTTGGCTACAAGGACTGGGAAAACGTACAGTAAACCTCCGGATAATCGGATACATTGATACTAGTGGGTTAACCGCTTGAACAAACCTTGCTCGGTGAAAGAAACCCTTTATTATTTTTCAGAAAATTACAGCATAAGAAAAATTAATTTTCTTCTATTTATTTGTACAGTTGCTTAATTCGGGAACGGACAGTTGGTACGAAATTATCGTGCTGTGTGAATCAAGAAGTATTGACATAATTTATAGCTCAGATAGCTCCATATCATGAGGTTGCTTATAAATGAAGACTTATATCAGGCTGGATGTTTGTCTGATTTTTGACATTTAGTGTCTGTTTATTAATAGCTCAGTCCTAGTCTGCCGGATGGAATGATAATTATGCATGATGAAGTGGACATCACAAGACAAGCGACTGTAACATTTTGGCAGCTGCAGTTGCACAGGATCAATCGTACAAATTTTAGTCTCCACTGGTAACAACATGGCGGGGAAGAAACAATTAAACAAACAAAATAACTTTAAAAAAGCCTGCAGAAGGGAACGACATAAGCAAAGAAAAGAGTAAGAAAGGAAAGAATTAGGAGAGAATAATTAGATCGGAACTACAATGTATGTGTAGAGAAAAAGTTAAGGGCGAATTTCGCTGGGGTTCAAAAAGAATAATTCTTCACAATACTCAGAGTGAAAACTAGGTTTTGCAGACAACAAGCAATTCCGTGTTGGAACGGTAATCTTATTAAGTCAGATGCCTTCCCCAGTCTGAATTGCACTCAGAAGCCATCGGCTAAACACAACTCATTAACTGCGTCTCCATAGAAGCACTAAACCTATTATATTTCAATGTCCCCTGGCGTCAGGACAGCATTCACGTCACAGGCGAATAAAATAGGATTCAGAAGCAATTTTCGGTCACTAGAAAAGTAATTTCGTAAATCCAACTTAATATTACTTTTTACAGAAGACGAAATATCTAAGAACAGAGATGAAAAACACTTTAGACTCGAGATTCTCAATACGGTGATTACTATGCTTATTGTCTTCTGTAATATGGAGTCGTGTAGGTTAGTACATATGTACCAAAGTTTCGTTTGAATCTGTTGCCTCCATCTTCAAGGGTTTACACTGTAAATGTAGGCAAGCAGGTTTATCCTAAAGTTTGACAGCAAACCACAATACTACAGGCCTCACATTACAAGAGACAGCAGTCTTCAGCGGAATATTTTAGAGCAAATACAAAGTCGAATGGAGTCTGATTAGATGAGGTGTTATAGCGACTTGGCTATGGGTTAGGCGGTCGTGGAAATGTTGCTTATCTCCAGACGGGCACAGGGGCTCACCCAGCCCACAGTTCATAGGTATTAACGTTTCTTTGATGGTGTTAGAGCGTCCAGTCCGGTAAGCTGATCACTCAGCTCCACATATTGTCTAAGTTAAGAATACGTGGAAATATACCGTCACTCCCCCTTAGACTAGATGGTAAAAGGTAAAAAGGTAAAGTGATCCCATTGCAGGCCCGGTGTGGCCCAGAGGGTGGGTAGAGGTATAGCTCTACTCTTCCATGACCGCGGTACTAGAAGGGGGTGAGTGGTCAGCAACACGCCCCGGCCGCACTTTACCCCCGGGAAAGAACCAGTACCTATTTCACAGGAGGCTGGGTGGGCCCCAGGGTCGGTCTGGATGGGCGGAAAATCTCGTCCCCACCGACATTCGATCCCGGACCGTCCAGCCTGTAGTCAGTCGCTATACCGACTGAGCTACCCGGCGCACATTAGACTTGATGGTAAAGAGCTTAATTATGCACAGAAGTACTTGTGCATATAATTTTATATGACCAAACGATGTCCTAGGATGCAAATTATAGAAAGCTAAATACATCCTCGTGCTTTAATAAAGCAGCATGTCTTGAAGAGAGGTGAAGGGTGGAGGCATAGCTCTACGCATTCTTAATCTCGGCACTGGGTAGGAGAAAGTCTTCAATTAGATGCATTAACCGCTGAACTACCTAAGAACGAGCTGCTGCTACCCTTCGGATAGGAGGGTAAGTGGCCATCAATATGGTCCGAAAGGAGCGGAGAAGAGGAAAAACCTCTGTCCCTGTAGGAAATTGAAATCCGATTCCTCGGTCGTCCAGTCCGTAGCCTAGTCACTATACCGGGGTGCTGATAAGTCCTTAGCCCGACCAGGAAGGAAACAAGCTCGGAAGAATGTCAAAGACTTGCGCGATTTCAACAACATCGAGCCGCGAACTGTCATCATTGTTTTTTTTTCCTACAAGGCAAGGCACCGAAGGAAATTCACGCCATTCTGACAGAAACGTTAGCTTGTTTCCTTCCTGGCCGGACTGAGGACTTATCAGCACCCATGAACTGATTGGGCTGCCTTAGATCGGAGCACAGAAGGAACAGATCATGGTTACTAGCAATGTAAGTATATTTTTGTTGGAGAACATTCCATCGGCGTCTGATACCTTTTCGGTGCCGGTTTAAGGTCGTCGCTTTCTGTGTGGCTACGCGAGGCCCACCGTTCGGGGCGGGGGGCGAAAAAGCTTGTTCCATTTCACATGTCGTGCAATTACACATTAAGTAAATTCTTAAACTGTTCTACCTGCACTGCCAGTACAGGACTTCACGGGTGTTGGGCCCTCAAATTTATCGTCACTTACACCAGGGGTTCTTAATCTTTTTTGGTGGGGGTGCCATGGACCTCTTGGAGAGGCTTGTGAAACCTACGAACCCCTTCTCGGAAAAAAAAAGTATTTAAATGCATACAATAAAATACAGAGATAAATATCTATGTATTACATAACAAAGGCAAAAAATTATGCTCAAATACAGATTTAAAAAATTACAAAATAACAAAAATGTACAACGGTAATAAACGTGCGTCTTTATTAACCCATTAAATCAATAACAAAAGAATTACATTTAAAAGACAGGGAAGTTGAAATTAAATTTCATTTTTTTAATGCGTTCCAGTGCGAGGGGAAATGCATCCTGGTATTGCATCCTGAGGCTAAAATAATTTCAGATAGTGAGATTAAATGAAGGTGACAAACTTTTTTTTTAGTCTCCAGGCCATAAATCTCTTCGTTGCCTACATTCATTATTGAACGAGAGCTAAATTACCATTAGGGGTTAGTGAAAATAAAGTTGTAATTTTCTCCACATCCAAGTTAACGGACCCATTGAACTCTATCCACGGACTCCCGGGGGCCTGTGGACCTCAGGTTAAGAACGACTGACTTACACGCATCTCCTTAATGTGTTTCTCTAAGAATCTTCTTAGTACTGCCATCCTACCTACGCGCACGCAAAATATGCTTACTCATTCGAATTAGACGCACAGCCTATCATGTCTCGAATCTGTGTAGCTCTAGAGGAACTTACTTACATTAAGATCCTTGTGAACAAAGAACAGGAGAGAACATCTCAACAAAAAATAAATTAACTGCGAAAAAGAGAAAATTGTGTAATTACAATTCAAAATTTGAGGTTCTCACAGCTGTGTCTATCAAGATTACAGTATTTTTGGATGTCATTTCATGTAGTCTTATCTTGAAATTAGAGACAGTATAATACACACCGAAACGTCGGAAGGTAAATTGCTACCAAGCTGCATGGCGTCACATCGCAGAGGACAGTAATCTGTGTAATCTGAAAAACGGAATTTGTACTTATCCTGTAAAAAGAAGACTTATTAAGGAAATTGACATGGTCTAGGTCAGTGTTTCTTAACCGCCGGGCCGCGAGAGGTTCCCCTGGAATATCATTTTAGCTTTCTAAGAATTTTTCGTGAATAAATATTTCATAGTGGATATATTTTGAGGAGAATAATATTCATGAATGTGTCGAAAAGCTCAGACCCAGATGTTGGCCTGAGGAAACTATAATATGCTACAAGATTTCATTAGCCCAGTTATTGATAACTAATTTAAATGTAATTTTATATTTGTCAACATGCCACACCTTATACATAAGTGTACTAATACTCTTTATGATTATGTCATAATTAATTATTAAAATTTATGTTAGTTTAATGTATGAACTTAAAAAAAAATTGGGAAGGTATTTACGAGGGGACCGGGCCCTCGTCTTATGAAAAAGTATTTACCGGGCCGCAGTCTCACAAAGGTTGAGAAACATTGTTGTAGGCAATAGAAGACGCGAGTAAGCTGATAAACACGTACAGTGTTGTTGAAATCCTCCCAATCTTAAAGACAATTTGCGCCACCTATGCTTACGTGGGAGGTTTAAAACTGGTGGTAATGAAATACTCCTTCGAACCGTACAAACCGGTAATTTCCATATTATTTCAAGAATTACTGTCCAAGGAAAGATCTGAATGATTGAGTTGGTTAGGGAACAGTGTGGATTGCGTAACAATTTTATTAGTCATAATAGATACCGCCCAAATAATCGGCTTGTATAGAACCAGGAAAAGCAACAGAATGTCCTTCGGACATTGTTCGACAGGATTAGATCCGGTGCCAACGACTGCGTGTCGACGTTAGTCATTTTCCCAGCTGCCACGAGGCCACATCGTGACGTGCGTCCGAGACTTTAGGCCAAGAACACTGCGACAGCGTTTGAAGTCGGCACAGCTTTCACTTGTGTTCCGAACTGGCCAGCTGCTGCTACACGGAGGCGTAATGAAGAACACATTTTTAAGTTACCATTAAAGTATACAAAGTTGCACTGGACTTAATAACAGCAGAAAAATACGGTATAAACTGAACAGATCTACATTCCAAATAATAGCCTCGATGCAGAAGACGCAAATTGAACCTTCAATGAACTAGTAAGCTACCTCCACCACCGACTTCATGTTTTACTCTCGGACGTCATGTGTTTGTTCTTTTTTCTTTCTTCGTTTTCTTCTTTTCTTTTTCTTTCTTTTATATACCACTAGACTGGGTGTTCGTGGCGTCATCGGTTGCTATGCGGCCACGCAGCAGCGCTTGGTTTGTGGTTTCTATGAGCGAGTAACAAACACGTCGCAGGTAAGTAAAAGGAATTTGTTGTCACCGTCTTAAAAACACATACACCACACTGCACGCACAAGACGTTTCGGAAGCAGCTTGTGGTATATGTGTTTTTAGATAATGGCCAAGTCCTTTCACTTACTTGTGACGTGAAATTACGTATTAATGAGTGTGTACACAACACACACTCAGAATATGCAATATTTATTACTTTCTCACGGCAAAAATGTTTACGCCAACGCGCCTCACTGTTAGGGTTTATACGTACACAGCCTGTCTTGTATTCGTTGTGGCACTTTATTTGATATCTAGAATAAATCACTCGTTGTACGCGGCTAGCCACTACCGATGAAGGCGAACATACATTCAGTTGGCGTCTCAACGCAAAATGGCCATTTATTTGAGGGAGTGGCTGAGCCAAATGATGTGAGCGCTCCTCTGTTTTACTACGCACGGACATTTTATGTCATGTGCGTATCGGAGATGCGTCGCAGTTTAAAACTTCGTTAACAGCATGTCACTTTGCCTCGGTTGCCGCGGGAAACTCATTTCGCACTGCCGACAGCTGTGAATTAACCTAGCGGAGTTTGTGGAATATACGTCGTGACAGATTCTAGGTGTAAGGGACATTCTTCATCTGTAAGAAGTGTTTTATTTTCAACAATTTTGGAACACATAATTAGGCGCTATATTGTGTTTATCTCCTAATCTGAAGACAATTCAATGTGCTATTTGCGTAGATTGCTACGCTAGGTGTAACGGCTGCCAGTTTGTGTAGCTCGTTTGAAGGCGCTCACTGCAACAAGAGTGGATAACATATCCCGGGCACCAGGTGGCCCGGGCGACTGAACTTTGCACGGTGGCGCTTGACATCTATGGGTCCTGAGTGTTTAATTTGCTTCACGTCATTTCGGGTGCCTAGAATTTTAAAGTGGCTCCTGGATTTTTGAGAACTCTTATCACTCGTGACTAAGGCTTTGCAGAATCCGGCCCAACAACACAGCGTAACATCCCAGAAGACTCGAATCTTCGGCAACAGCGCTGGGAGAACCTCACACCTCGCACAAGACTACGAATTCGAATAATTTGGTAACAGCGAGTAATAAACTGGAAGGGATGCGGAAGGAAGGGTTCATGGCTAATATAAGACATTATTCCGTTATTCGCAGCAGAGTGAAAAATGTCGGGAATCGCCTATACAGCCTATCAATAGGGTCATAAATGATCAAACATTTCTAAATAGAGTGAAGGAAAGCGGTGCGCTTGCGGTACAGGTGAGGGTAAAGTAGCTAAATTTCAAGATATCCCATTACATGCCTGGACAGACATTTAGAGGTTCCAGGAGGTTCAAGTTGCCAGAATTTGTAGACAATCGGAAGAAAAGGGGGTAAGTTTGTCAGCCCTACGCACCGGCCGCCTTTACCCGCAAGACATAACCCTGGTACTCATTTCTGTTAGCGGCTCGTGCAGTTGTGGCCAATACTGAAAGGCCCGTAAATGTTCTCAGTCCGGATAGTCGGTAAGACTGGCCCACATTTTATGCAACCCCCCCCCCCCCCCCCCACCCCCCCCCCACCCCCTCCCCCCCTATGTGCTCTGTTCTTGGTTTCTTCTTATTCTCACTATACTAAAATAATATATATTTTTTATTAAATTTAA
>Ga0123357_10014562_pt1 | contig 10273 bp, 9 predicted proteins | sample TergutEmb28metaG_FD_89873 | JGI IMG/M metagenome (GOLD analysis project Ga0123357, IMG submission 89873) | Embiratermes neotenicus P4 segment gut microbial communities from Petit-Saut dam, French Guiana - Emb289 P4 | ecosystem: Host-associated > Arthropoda: Insects > Digestive system > Gut ... | reverse complement strand
TTGAAAATTGAAACGTTTCAATTAGTGGATGGAAATAGGCTACCCTAATTGGGCAATCAGTGTCAAATTGTCCAATTGACAACTACGACCAGGGTGTGGCAGGATCAGCCACAAGGAGGTAGCGGTGAGCAGTCTCGGTGAGTTGCGCACGATGGCCAATCAGCGTCGTCGCCGCGGCCAGCCCAAAGTCAAAGAGAAGCACCCCAACAACCTGGCCGGTTATCTCTTCCTGACGCCCTGGTTCATTGGATTTCTCGTCTTTGGCCTCATCCCCCTGCTGGCGTCTTTGTACTTGTCCTTCACCAAATACAACCTGCTGATCAGTCCGCTCAAGAACCCCCCGCGCTGGATCGGGCTAACCAACTACATCAACATGTTCACTGAGCCGGCCTTTTGGAACTCCTTTAAGGTGACGGTGCTCTACGTCGTCGTCGGCGTGCCCATCCAGTTGACTTTCGCGCTGATGCTCGCGGTACTTCTGAACCGCGGCACGCGGGGGCTGTCGGTCTACAGGGCCATCTTCTATTTGCCGTCTTTGATGGGCGGCTCGGTGGCCGTCGCCATATTGTGGCGCCAGGTATTCGGCAAGAACGGGTTGTTTAACTCACTGTTGCAGATTTTTGGCTGGGCAAACCCGCCGGGTTGGATCGGCGACCCGAACTGGGCGTTGTGGACGATCGTCGCCTTGCACATCTGGACTTTCGGTTCACCGATGGTGATCTTCCTGGCAGGGTTGCGTCAGATTCCCGAGATGTACTACGAATCCGCCACGGTGGACGGGGCCAGCAAGGTCAAGCAGTTCTTCCACATAACGCTGCCCATCCTCAGCCCGATCATCTTCTTTAACCTGGTGCTGCAGATCATCTTCGCCTGCCAGACCTTCACTCAGGCATACGTCGTGTCAGGGGGCACCGGCGGCCCGGGCAACTCGACCATGTTCTACACGTTGTACCTCTATCAGATCGGCTTCTTGAACAATTTCCAGATGGGCTACGCCTCGGCCATGGCGTGGTTCCTGTTACTGGTGATTGCCGCCTTCACGGGGCTCAATTTCATACTCTCGAAGTATTGGGTGTTCTACGATGACTAGCCTTGATGTTGCAGCCACCGGTGTTGCCCAGAAAGATCGCCGCGGGGCAGGTCGTCGCCGTGTCGTCCCCGTCGTCAAGCATGTACTGATGATCGCCGCGTCGCTGGTCATGATCTACCCCCTTTTGTGGCTGGTGGTGTCTAGCTTCAAACCAAACGACATGATCTTCCGCAACCTGTCCATCTTCACCACCGACCTGACCGTCCAAAACTACGTCTCGGGCTGGACCTCACTGCAGAACCCCTTCGGCACCTACCTGCTTAACTCGCTGCTGATTGCGGTGCTTTGCATCATTGGCAACCTGGTGTCCTGCTCGTTGGCCGCCTATGCGTTTGCGCGGTTAAAGTTCGTGGGGCGCAACATCTACTTCGCCATCATGCTGATGACGATAATGCTGCCCTTCCAGGTGGTGTTGGTACCGCAGTTCACGATCTTCAAGCTGCTCGGCTGGATGAACACGATCCTGCCGTTGGTGGTGCCCAAGTTCTTGGCGACTGATGCCTTCTTCGTGTTTCTCATGGTGCAATTCATTCGGGCACTTCCGAAGGAGATATACGAGGCTGGCCAGATTGACGGCGCCAACCAGTTCACGCTGTTCAGCCGCATCACCTTGCCGCTGATGGTGCCGGCCCTGGCCACCACGTCGATCTTCACCTTCATCTGGACGTGGAGCGACTTCTTCGGACCTTTGCTGTACCTGCGGCTGCCGAATATGTTCACTGTGGCGGTGGCCCTAAAGGGCTTCCTCGACGCCCAGTCGACGTCCGACTACGGCGCCATGTTCGCCATGAGTGTTGTCTCGCTCATCCCGCTTTTCGTCGTCTTCATGTTCGGCCAGAAGTATCTGATCCAGGGGTTCGCCACCACCGGCATCAAGTAGTCAAAAGGAGATGCAGCCATGTCGCGTCTGCGTTATGCCATCGTCGGCACCGGTTCGCGGGCCCAGATGTATCTCGGTGCGATGGCCGGGCCCCATGCCGACGTCGCCGAGCTGGTGGCGGCGGCAGACTCCAACCCGGGGCGCCTCGACTGGTCGCTGTCGCAGCACCCAGGGCTAGGCGACGTGGCCCGGTTCGCACCAGACGCCCTGGCTGACGTGATAGCAGCTAAACACGTCGACCGAGTGATCATCACGACCCCAGATTTCACGCACGCCGGGTACATCGTCCAGGCGCTGGACGCCGGGGCTGACGTCGTCGTCGAAAAGCCCCTGACCATCAACGAAGCGGGCGTGCGCGCGATTTCCGAGGCCACCAAGCGCACCGGTCACCAAGTGACCATCACGTTCAACTACCGCTACGCACCACGCAACGCGGCGCTTCGTCAGGTCATCGCTGACGGCGAAATCGGCGTTATCACATCCGTCCACTTTGAGTGGGTGCTCGACACGGCGCACGGCGCGGACTATTTCCGCCGCTGGCACCGCTACAAGGATCACTCGGGCGGCCTGCTGATCCACAAGGCCAGTCACCACTTCGATCTCGTCAATTGGTGGATTTCGGATATGCCGTCGCGAGTTTTCGCCAGCGGCGGCTTGAGGTTTTACGGACGCGAAAATGCCGAGCGCTGGGGCTTGACGCCGCGCCCCGACCGCGGCACAACCGACTCGCCCCTGCGCGACGCCTGGTGCCTGGACCTGCGCACCGACCCGACATGGACGGGCTTGTACCTGGAGCAGGAGCACTACGACGGCTATTTGCGTGACAGGGACGTGTTCGACGAGGGCATCACGATTGAGGACAACCTGTCGCTGGTCGTCGACTATGCCAGTGGCGCGTCCATGTCCTATTCGCTGAACGCCCACTGCCCGTGGGAGGGCTACACGGTGTGCGTCAACGGCAGCCGCGGACGGGCCGAACTGAAGGTGGTCGAACGAGGCCGTGTGCTGGTGGACGAGCAGGGCCGCACCGTCGTCGACCCCAGCGCCCGTCCAGACCTGGTGATGCCCGACGGCAACCGCTCGGTGGGCCAGACTCTGACCGTTCAGCGTCATTTTGACTCCGCCTACGACGTGCCGATTCCGGAGGCGTCCAGCGGCCATGGCGGTGGTGACGAGCGTCTGCTGCATGATGTGTTCGTGGGGCCCGAAGACGACTCCCTTGATTTCGTCGCGACCTGGGTGGACGGGGTGCGCTCATTGTGTGTCGGTCTGTCGGCCAACCGATCGCTGATCAGCGGTCAGGCGGTGAAAGTGGCCGATCTTGACCTGGGTGATGCTTTTGCTGCCTTGGGTTTGTAGGCCCGGCTACCCCATGGTGGAGGCCCGCACCACCAGTTCTGGTAGCAGCGTTGGCTCGGTGTCGGACGTCCCGCCGCCGGCGAGCAGCAATTCGGCTGCGTGATAGCCCATCTGATAGGTCGGCTGACGGATCGAGGTCAAGGGCGTCACCAATTCGGTGGCGTAGTCAATATCGTCATAACCGACGATGCGGCAATCCGCGGGGTTGTAGTCACCGAAGCTACGGAATGCCCGCTGCGCCCCGATGGCTACCAGGTCGTTGACACAGAACAACGCGTCGGGTGTTTTGCCGTCGTGCTTAGCCAGCCACTGCTGGGCAGCAGCGTCGCCGCCGGCGGTATCCAATGAGGGTACCGTGACCTCGTGGAACACCTTGTCAGGGTCCAAACCGGCGGCCCGGATGGCGTCTTTGGCGCCGCGGGCGCGCTCCCGGCATTGTCTGATTGAGTGTGGGCCGTTGAACATCACCAGTTTTGTGGCTCCCAGCCCCAGCAGGTGATCACCCGCCAGGCGTCCACCGAAAACGTTGTCTGATCTGACGCACGGCAAGTCGAGCCCCGGCACAGGCGACTCGAGTAATACGACGGCGGTGCCGTCGTCAACCAGGGCCCGCAGCGTCGCCTGGTCACCGTGACGGGTCGGCACGATGATGACGCCGGCCACGCCGTGGGACGCGAAAGCCTTAAGCTGGCGGGATTCACGGACCGGATCGTTGTCTGAACTGGCGATGAGTAGGGCATAGCTGGCCTGGTTGAGCCGGTCGCCGATGCCGTACGCGACCCCGGTGTAGAACGGGTTGCGCAGGTCCATGACGATCACGCCGACCGCCAAAGCGCTGCCGGAACGCAGTTGACGGGCTGCCGAGTTGGGCATGAAGCCGAGTTCGTCGATCACGTCGAGCACTCGCCGTCGAGTGGCTGCGGCGACCACGTCGGGGTGGTTGAGGACGTTGGACACCGTGCCCAGGGAAACGCCGGCTTCTCGCGCCACATCGGCGATCGAGACTCGGATGGGCGCAGGCATGGCCGTCCTTTCAAGCAAGCTGTTCTCAGACTGGTTTTCAGACTACCTTTTGACGCGGTAGCTTTCGCGTCTGCTGGACTTGAAGCGTAGAATAATCCTAATATTGAAACGTTTCAATGATGATGTGACTGGCACCCCCCGCAATACGAAAGGACTGCGATGACCCCCGATGCGGATGTCCGTGATGCCCTGCTGCACCAGACCATCGAATTGCCGTCCTGGGCCTTCGGTAACTCAGGTACCCGGTTCAAAGTATTCACCACCCCGGGGACGCCCCGCGACCCCTTCGAGAAGCTGGCCGACGCGGCGCAGGTCAACCGCTACACCGGTGTGACGCCGCGCGTGTCGCTGCATATACCCTGGGACATGGTCGACGACTTTGGAGCTTTGGCTGATCACGCCAAGAACCTCGGGGTGACCATTGGAGTCATCAACTCGAACGTCTTTCAAGACGACGACTACAGGCTTGGCTCTTTGACCAACGCCGACTCGGCCATCCGCGAAAAGGCCGTCCGCCATCACCTGGATTGTGTGGACGTCATGCATGCCACCGGGTCGAAGGCGTTGAAAATCTGGCTGAGCGACGGGCTAAACTACCCCGGGCAAGGCGATCTGCGACAGCGCCAGCAGTGGTTGGCCGAGAGCCTTCGGCAGATTTACGACGCTTTGGCCGATGACGAAATTCTGCTGCTTGAATACAAACTGTTTGAACCGGCTTTCTACGCCACGGACGTGCCGGATTGGGGCACCGCCCTGCTGCATTGTCTCGATCTGGGCGATCGCGCCAAGGTGGTGCTCGACACCGGCCATCACGCGCCGGGCACGAACATTGAGTTCATCGTCATGCAGTTGCTGCGACGGGGGCGGCTTGGCGCCTTTGATTTCAATTCGCGTTTTTATGCCGACGACGACCTGATGGCCGGTGCTGCCGACCCGTTCCAGTTGTTCCGTATCATGAATGAGATAGTTCAGGTTGGCGCGCTAGACGCCGCCGTCGGGGTCAATTTCATGCTTGACCAGTGCCATAACATCGAGGACAAAATCACGGGCGAGATCCGCTCCGTCATGAATGTGCAAGAAGCCACCGCCAAGGCGCTGCTGGTAGACCGCGCCGCGCTTGCCGAGGCGCAACAGGCCGGGGACGTCCTGGGTGCCTATGGCATCGTTAAGGACGCGTACGACACCGATGTGCGTCCGCTGCTGGCGGACATTCGTCAAGCCAAGGGGTTGGATCCAGACCCCATCGGCTCTTTCAAGGCGTCCGGGTACCTGGAACAGATCGCTGCCCAGCGGGTTGGTGGAACCCAGTCCGGCTGGGGAGCCTGAGCGTGCCAACTGACCATCCGGGCGCCGTCGTCCGGGCAGCAGCCATTGACTTGGGTGCGTCCTCGGGGCGCGTCAGCGTGGTCGAGGTCGGCGCGGGGCAGTTGCGCGCGACGAGCGTGCATCGCTTCACCACGCGAACGGTGCAGTTGGGAAGACGGCTGGTCTGGGATTTGCCCGGCATGTACGCCGAGATCGAAGCCGGGTTGGCGGCTGCCGCCGCGACAGGACGCATCGATTCGGTGGGAATCGACGCCTGGGGTTGCGATTACGGCTTGGTCGAGCCCGGAGGCGATCTAATCGGGTTACCTATTTGCTATCGCGATCCGCGCACCGTGACGCCTGGTGACGACGGCCTCAGCGCGGTCGATCGAATGCACGCCGCGATCGACTGGGCCACTTACTACTCGATCACTGGCACGCAGTTTCAGCCCTTTAACACGATTTACCAGGTGATTGATGACGTCCGGTGCGGGCGGGCGAGCCGCGGTGAAGTCGCCCTGATGATCCCAGACCTCGTCGCCTACTGGTTAACGGGGCGCCGAACCGCCGAGGTGACGAACCTCTCGACCACCGGCCTGCTTGACCCCCAGCGCCGGCAATTGGCAGACGGTCTAGTCGAACCGCTTGAAAACGCCGCCGGGTTTACCCGGCACCCGAGCGGGTTGACGTCATTGATAGAGCACTGGCGTGGCCTGCTAGAACCGGGCTGCGTCATCGGGCCGGTGACCGACGGCGTCGCTCGTCGGACCGGATTGTCGGCTGGCACGCCTGTGGTTGCTGTTGCCAGCCACGACACCGCCTCCGCCGTGGTAGCGGTGCCGGGCGCCGAGGGGCGGCAATGGGCGTTTGTCTCGTCGGGGACATGGTCGCTGGTCGGTGTAGAGGTTCTCGAGCCAGTGGTTACCGAGGCTGGGCGTGACGCAAACTTCACCAATGAGCTCGGTGTTGCCGGCACCGTCCGGTACCTGCGCAACGTCAGCGGGTTGTGGGTGCTGACCGAGTGTGTACGCGCCTGGGCGGCGGCACATGCCGGTGTCTCGTTGAGCGGCTTGGTGAGCGCGGCGGCGGACGATACAACTAGAAGGCTGTTCGACATTAACGACCCAAGTTTGATGGCGGCTGGCGACGACATGCCGGAGCGAGTCGCCCGCCTGATCGGGCAAGATGCTCTGACGCCGGTGGCCACCACCCGCGCCATTCTTGAATCACTGGCGCATTCCTACGCCGACTCGATCAAGCAGTCCGAGCGGCTCATCGAGCGACGGGTCGACGTGGTTCACATCGTCGGTGGAGGGTCGCAAAACGCACTGCTTTGCCAGTTGACCGCTGACGCCACTGGGCTGCCAGTCGTCGCCGGCCCCGTTGAGGCGTCAACGCTTGGCAACGGGCTAGTGCAGGCTTGGGCTTTGGGTGAGCGGTCTGGTGGTGTTCGGGACGGCACAATCAGCCAGGGCGACTTGGCCACCATGCGACGACTGGTTGCCGACACCCAGCCGCTCGTCAGGTACGAACCCAAGAAAGGAACCGTCCGATGACAACCCTCACGAGGATTATTGCCGAGTTGGGCAAAGCGGGCCAGCGTCTCGATCAACTTCATGCCTGTGAGGCGGGTGCCGGGAACATGTCCGTGGCGTTGGCCGACCCGCCTGACCTGTCGGCTTTCCCCGACGTGGAGGAGTACCAGTTGCCAGCGGTGGTGCCGGAATTGGCCGGGTGGACCGTGATCGTTACCGGATCCGGCACCCGGTTACGTGATGTCGCCGATGATCCCACGGCTTGCCTGGCGGCCGTCGCGGTGGGTAAGGACGGGACGCATGCCTTGCTGCACAGCGGGCCGGCCAGGACGTACGCCCGTCCGACCAGTGAGTTCAATTCGCATTTGAGCGTCCACGCTGACCAGGTGTCTCGGCGTCCTGGGATCCAAACTCATACCCTGATCCACGCTCAGCCACCCCATCTAGTGGCGCTCAGTCACGTTCCGTCCCTGGCTGAGACGGTGGCGTTCTCGCGGGCAGTGACGCGCTGGGAGCCGGAGACGATCATCCAGTTGCCTGACGGGGTGGGTGTCATTCCATTTGCGGTTCCTGGCTCGGCGGAACTGATGGCCGGAAATGTGGCGGCGCTGCGTGACCATCGGATTGCTTTGTGGTGCAAGCACGGCGTCATGGTGAGGTCCGACAGCGGGCCGATGGACGCGGTCGACAAAGTTGAATACGCGGAAACCGGAGCTATGTACGAGTCGATGAATCGGTCCATGGGCGGTCACGGTGAGGGTCTGACCAAGGCCGAGATCGCGGCGGTCATAGAGGCCTTCGGCGTGGACACACCGCTGTATTGACGGTTAGTGCTGGCGGACGACGATCACGGGGCAGTCGGCCTCGCGGATGACCGCCCGGCTGACGGAGCCCATCAGCAGGCCAGCGAAGCCGCCCAGGCCGCGTGAACCCACTACCACCAGTGACGCCTGCTGGCTGGCTTGGACCAATGCGGCTCGCGGCGTCGCCTGGACGACGTGGCGCTCGACAACCACGCCTGGGTGGCCTTCGAGCAGCGGCGCGGTGAGCGCTGCCAGCATGGCGTCGAGTTCGCGCTGCTCTTGTTCGCTGTCAATGCGCACCAAAGTCTCGAGATCCGACAGTTCCGGGGCGATCTCCCACGCGTGCATCGCCACCAGCGGCACCTTGCGTGCTTCAGCCTCGCGGATTGCCACTCGCCCGGCCTCAAGCGCATCGGCGGAATCGACCAGGCCGACCACCACGGGTCCATTCGCCATGTTATGTATGCCATCCGGTACCACCATGACGGGCCCGGTGGCATGGGCGATGACGGACCCGGAAACACCGCCGAGCATGGGCGAAAGCAATTCTGCCGAGTGCCCACGCACGCCAACGACAACCAGTGCAGCGTCCTGGCTGGCTTCAACCAGGGCACCTGCCGGGTCAGCCGACAGCAGGGCGTTTTCCGTCTTCAATACGGGGTATTGCGACGCCAATTGTTCGGTGGCGGCGTCCAGTTTGCGCTGGGCGCGGGCTTTGATGTGCGTCAAATAATCGGGGTCAAGTTTCAGCGCTCGGGCCGTCCGTGGCACTTTTGGATTCAGGTGCGGCAGCGCCATGATCATCAACAACGTCAGGCCCCGGTCATTGGCCAGACGGGCGGCGTGCGTCAAGGCGTTGACCGAGCCGGCTGAGCCGTCATAGCCGACGACGATGCGGCCTTGAGTGCTGGGTTCGCCGATTGCTGTTGCCATCTCGTGCCTCCTGAGTTCTGCTACACATTATTCCGTAAAATCTTGGGTTGTGCCTGTCGTCCTGAATGCCCCATCGAAACGTAGTGCTGTGGTGGTAGACCCGCCCGCCGTCTTAGCGCCGATGGCCGGCGTCACCAATGCGGCCTTCCGGCAGCTGTGTTACGAGCAGGGGGCGGGGCTCGCCGTCTGCGAGATGCTGACGGCCCAGGGCATGGTGATGGGCAACGATCACAGCGCCGACATGCTGGCGTTCTGGGACAGTGAGTCGGTTCGCTCCGTGCAGCTTTACGGCACTGACCCGGATGCCCTCTGGGTGGCGGTTGGCATCGCGATCGAGAGTTTTGGCGCGCAGCATGTGGACCTTAATTTCGGCTGCCCGGTGCCCAAGGTGACGCGGCGCGGCGGCGGTGGCGCGCTGCCCTGGAAGCTCGGTTTGACAAGGGCATTGATCGAATCGGCCGTGCAATCGGCCGACCGTTTCGGCGTCCCCGTCACCGTCAAGACTCGCATCGGGCTGGACGATACCCACCCGACCTACCTGGATGTCGCCCGCATCGCTGAGGACGCCGGCGCGGCGGGCCTGTGCCTGCACGCCCGCACGGTGGCGCAGGCCTACTCGGGTTTGGCCGATTGGTCGAAAATCGCAGACGTGGTGACGGCTGTTGACATCCCCGTCTTCGGCAATGGTGACATCTGGGAGGGGGCCGACGCGGCTGCGATGATGGCGCAGACTGGCTGTGCCGGTGTCGAGGTTGGGCGTGGTGCGCTGGGACGGCCCTGGATTTTCGCCGACATTGCGGCAGCTTTGGCAGGGCACCCGCAAACGACGTTGCCCGATCTCGGCCAGGTGTGTGCATTGTTGCACCGTCACACGGTGCTGCTGATCGAACTGATGGGCGAGACTCATGCCATGAAGGACATTCGTAAGCACACCGGCTGGTACCTCAAGGGTTTCCCCGTCGGCGGTGACACGCGGTTGGCGCTGTCCAGCGTCACGTCCCTGGCGCAGTTGGACGATCTGCTGGCCGGACTGGATCAGTCAGCGCCCTTCCCGAGCGCCGAGATTGGGCGCCCCAGGGGACGCCAAGGCAGCCCCCGGGGTCACGTCATCCTGCCCTACGGCTGGTTAGATGATCGCGACGGCCTGGGTCTAGCCATCGACGATTCGGATGCCGTCGGAGGCTGACGCAGGATCCGTTGGTGCTCGGCGACGACTGTGAACGCTAGTCCGAAAATGACTGTTGTTTGGGCAGGATGGTGACTTGGTAGCCGAGGGTTTCTAGGGCTGTGATGTGGCCTTGGATGGCGCGTTGTGGGTTGTGGTGTTGCTGGTGGTGGTCTGGGC
>Ga0123357_10014561_pt1 | contig 10273 bp, 6 predicted proteins | sample TergutEmb28metaG_FD_89873 | JGI IMG/M metagenome (GOLD analysis project Ga0123357, IMG submission 89873) | Embiratermes neotenicus P4 segment gut microbial communities from Petit-Saut dam, French Guiana - Emb289 P4 | ecosystem: Host-associated > Arthropoda: Insects > Digestive system > Gut ... | reverse complement strand
GGGGGGGCTATGTGAAGGTCACGGTCACAAGCATAAGTGAAACACACACTGAGCTCGAACCATAGCATATTCTGGATGAAAGCGAGCACACTTCGTCACGCCAAGACACACCAGAGACCTCGCCAGAAGGTCGAAGCGTTTCTGATAACTGTCGTGATGAGGATCACCACCAATTCTGCTGTCGAAGTTGTGTATGTGAACCCTCCCAGCCTGCGCTATGTCCACGTACGGCAGCGTGAGCATGCACAGTATATAGTAAAAAATCTTGCTATGAAAATAAGATGAGGAAAAAAAGAGACCCTAAGACTTACCAAACTGTGGGTCAGCGAAAGTGCACGTGCGTGTTCCAAGTGACACATAACGAACCGCAGTTTAGTGACGAAATGATGAGAAAGCAAATAAATTAAAAGGCGGAAAGGCTAAACCAGACATCTTCAAAGACTACACTCTCAATTGCAACAAATCAACACACGATGCTTATTGAACACTTACTGAGTCAGCTGAAGGAGGACTATGACATAGTGTCTGCAATACTATTTGCACAAAGAGGGATGTTATAACACCAGATAATAGCAGCCAGAAATATCGAATGGATATTTCGGAATTTCTATTCAATCTTTCTCTCTGACCTGCCCCTCCTCCTAAAACAAGAGTCGCTTACGAACAGTATAAATGAAAATTACTGACGTCGATCGTTTCTAAATGGGAATCTTTTAGGGCACGTCCCAAGGATCCCTATGTTGAAAACTGTTGTGTACAGTTTTTATTACCTGACTCCATTCCCCAGGTTCGTATACACAGAATGTGAAAAGGACTATCTGGTAATGAGCACATCGAACAAATGTGACGCAATTTAAGTTTAGGAAACTAGAATAAAGCTAGTTGAAGATTACTGCGCTAAACTGCTGTGCGAAAACGCATGTATTCCCTTTAAAATCGACACACACCAGGACTGTAAAGCCAAAGTGTTGGGGCCGACATTACCAATTCCCCCACGTTTCAATCGGAAAGTAATTACATGTAATTATGTAGTTTGGCCGCCTTTAGTCATAAGCATGGGATATTAGTCTCTCTCGAAGAGAACTGCTGATTATCATGTGCAAAAATAGGGAACTCAGTGACGTAACTGCGCAAGGCACTGGCGTTTCATCAGTACTTTTCAGACGTGATGCCCAAGAACACAGAAGAGGAAACACGATTCTGACCGCGTCATAAACTTCTATCATGATTACTATCATAATTTAGGATTCAAATTAAACCCGAAAACAGTTAACAGCATGGGGGAGTTACCATTAAGAAAACGTCTGGGCCATTGCAATGAGTTTCAATACTATTGCCGCTCTTTTGACCAAGGAGAGAAGTTAACAGTTCCGAACAAATCTGAACACAGCACAGGCCATGAAAAGGACAACTGAAATTTCGAACTTATGTAGGAATGGCAACAATAATCCCTCTCATGCCATTATTGTGTTTTAAGTAAATTACGGAATAAAAAGATAAGAAAGCTGTTGCAGAAACAAATCTGCATAAGCCAAACAATCATCAATCATGGAGATGCAAAATCTTCTGACATATAAGTAAGAATTAGATTTTTTTTTTGCCAGCAGAATCGCAGACCAGGATTGTGATCATTTCAAGCCCCTACCAGTTTAGAGATGACAAAGACAGACTCAGTCCAAGAGGGAAATACACAGGGAGATGCGTGAGACAAAACACGCTGATGGTGTGGACAAGGTCTTCAGTATGCATGACGTCCAGACTGTGAAGATTTTAGCACATATCCTATGTAATGTTTTCATCTTAAAGAGGCAGGTGTCGTGACGAAATATTTTTGTGATGTTTGAAACCTTGATCTCAGTAGCCTGTAAGATCACGCTTCAGACTAACATCTTCGGAATTCATATTTTCGTGGTCCACAAACACATACGAATTAGTGGACCTCCTTCTGTCAGTCAGATAATGAATACTACCTTTCAAATACACAATATCTTTGTATACGTATCTTTGTTATGACTGATATCCTGTGCTGCGAACTGCAGTTAGGTTTATGGTAGCATTGTATTTAAGCTATCGTTTTCAGTTGAAATGCCATTACATTTCGGCGATACTATGCTCCACTATGGTCGGACGTCTATCTGCCAGTTTTTTTAATGCTACGAGTACTGTACCATTAATGAAACTTTCGGCATAAGTCGGTAACGAGTATTGGTCTTTGTGGTTGCCAGCTGAGTATCATCAATCATCAATCAGGAAGACGTGGAAACATGCGCCGATTATAGGCAGGAGTTTATCCCAACAGTGCCCACACACGTATTATGAGTCCATCGAAACGTACATTTGCTTGTGGCTTGCGGACTGACGGCGATAGCGCAAGACCTGCAATAAAGTAATCCCACTTTAGAAGTTTCACAGTATCTTCAAACAAACCAGAAGCCATCCTAAGGCATTTATAAAAACAAACTTTATGTTAACAACAAACCTCTCTCAAAAGGCCACAGTTGACACAATTTTATGAAGCTTTGTGTCCTAGGGACCAGATCCAGCGTGCTGCGAAATGGCAAGGAATTCGGGTTATGCTGAAAATTCATTCTAATGGTTCACTGTACTCGTTTTACTAGAAGTATATATTAAGTTTTACTGGTTAAATAAATCACAAACATGAAATCAATAATAAGGCAGTGACTTGTACAGAAACTTATTGCTGATATACGTAGCTATATGTAAGCCACTAAATCCACCTACATTGACGTTACCAGACTTCTGTAATTTACCCACGAACCGTATTTATGCATTTCTTGTAATTCTCGAGAGAAAGCAGCAAATATTTCCCCATGTCGCTTTAAATGGATGATCTTTCAAACGGTAACGTAGCGTCCTTTCTGTGAGGCATGAACTAAACACTAAAATATCATTTAGGCAAAATTCATGCTTCAAATATTACAAAATATTCACGAAGATAGTTCACCGTACGTTATGGAAATTATGGGTCTTTCATACGCATCTCCCTGGCATCTCCAAGGTCAGGATGTACGCTGTGAAACACTTATTTACGTGAACTTCCAGATGCACAAAACGAGGAAAAAAGGTTATCTCAGTAAGTGCAAATAATACGAACAATGCTGTTCGTTCAGGTTGAATAAAACTAGTTATCAGAAATACCAATAAAGTGCTATAAGCCTGGTTGATACATGAAGAATTACATTAACGCCAAGAATCACTACAGTAATACAAATATTAAATGGGCAAACCCTTTTTGTTTATATTCGACCCAAATCTTACCTATAATTCGGGAGTGGAAGTTCTCATAGTGATATTTTGAAGAATTTAGGCTTCTGGAATATAAGGCAGCGTAGATTAGTATATAGTTTCCGTCATTTTGGAGAGGCCTAATGTCTGCATTACTTTAGACTAATATACATATATATATATACACCTACATACATAATTTTTGTTCATTCAGCCCTGTGAAGAATGTTTCCGAGAGAGTTGCTACGAAGGGAAAGAGGCCACACCGTCTGTATTTCGAAATTCTGACACTAGGAGGAAATTGTGCTTGCATCCTACTATCTGATGAGAAAAAGCACGCTTGCGCGTTGTTCTCTAGGGATGTGGCATATAGCCCCAACCCCTTGGGAAGAGGTGCCACAAACAACTCCTATTTAAAATTAAAATTTTGGGTTTTTGTTTTCTTTCTTTTCTCAGATTTCTTCCATAAGTAAACACTGGATATACTAAAGTTATACCTGACCATAATCCCATTTCTCTAAAATCGAATACAACAAATACATAACTATTTTCCGAAAAGTGTGGCATCTCTCTCGGATTGACTACATACTTGTACACTTCTTCTGCGTGCATCTTAAAAATTTGCAGGACCAATTTTTGTGCACGTGTTGTATGAAAAATACCAGGAACTGCTGACGAAAACTAACGGGATTCTAATGTAAAAATTACGATAATGACTTACATGGAACCGATAATTTAAACGAAAAGATACTACATATGTGGCATTCGTGCAAAGGTGGCGCATGTCTCAGATACTAATAACCTCAAACAAACAAACAAACAAACAAACATAATTGAAGAATAAAAAACCAACTAGACATCACTTGTTATATTTACTTTAGTGCACTAGTGCTTCAGCTGGCAGCCCGGATACCACACCAGCCGAACCGCACCCTGACTCCAACACACAGCAATCCAAGAACAATACAGCCACTGTGGTAGTTCAACAACATAGTCGCAAACTCCTGAAGATGGACATATTAATGCCCGAAACATGTTGAGTATCTAAGAAGTAAAGAAAATATGACAAGTGACATCTAGTTAGTTTTTTATTCTTCAACTATCACAATGATGCATGGTCCAATAAACATTAGATAAACAAATATAAATGTGAGGTTTCTACGGTGGTTAGTATGACAAATACAGCCTTCTGAGATGTGACGCTGTGTATTGTTTGTTTACGTACTTATTTATTGTTTACTTAAATGCATAAAACAGCAGCTTAAACTAAAGAGCTTGGAATGATGAGAAGGACGGTTGACGAATAAAAGACTGGATAATAAGAGTAAGAGAGAGGCTATAACCTAATTTGAGATACGTTCCCGAAATCTGTTCAAAGTACTGAGTCTAACCGCAAAATATATCCACCAGGACAGCGATTTATAAGGAAAATGCGGCTTACTCCATCTGAAAGGCGCCAGTGTTCAGCCACGAAGAAAAAATTGGCAGGATTATGTGCAACGTTAGTACCATCCACTGTACTGCATGGTACCCAATCGCAGACAACTGTAATCTTCAATAAATATTAGTGTTTCTATATATTGTTTTCATTATAGGTGTCAGATGTTTTCTGATATACCTGAACCTAAAAAGATTCAGTAAGAATATAGTCCAGAAAATTATGTAAAGAGTTTCACGGAATGTAGTCTTTACATACTGCTGCATGACGCTAGAAGCAACGAATCTACATGGGACGGATATTTTCAAGAAAACCAGAAATGGATACAAAGTGTTCACTCGGAGTTACTTGAGAAGGAAGCAACTGATATAAGATTAAAATTGACATTCGGGCATGTGACGATAAAACGTGATAAGAATTGAAATCATGGAAGGTCTTCTGGGACGTGACACTCGCAGTTCGGCAGCAGTGTACGTTGCAGAGAAACCTGCTGCCTTAATTACCGGCCAGTGTATACGATTGAAGCAGCAAGTTCATCTGAAAAGTCTCTTCATATTTACATCACAACCCAAAATACGGTTACTTTCACAGCCACTGCCACGTAAAGCCTAAACCTCACTTGGCATCGCAATGGATGACAACGGGTTCCAGTGGCAGGATATTAATAAGTTTCTTAATGGCAAAGCCACGACTGTGCGAGATTTGAGGATCTCACGGCGTTGATTAAAAAGATATTTATCCCTCTGAGGGGTGACGCCGTGCGATGATGTTAGAAATACGCGTACGCTACAGGGCGGCATAATTTTATTTTGTCTTATAACAGTTGTGACCACTGAACTACTACAACCCTGTGTAAGTCACAGTTGTCCAATACCCAGTATCAAGGTTCTTCTACCAATTACAGTATATTAAACAAAAATATGAAGTCAACTTGTGTAGACCAATTAATATTTCTGCCATATGCAACACACAGCAGAACACCATAAAACAACTGTCTTATCATGCGTGATTTCAGGCCTCCCCTGCGAAGTAGCTGAGAACTACGCTTTTATCAATTGTCTTATCAGGTAATATCAAACTGCACAAAGATGGCAGACATATAGCGCGTGGATATGAACAATATTGGATTGTTTAAAGAATTTATAAGTACTTGCAGCTTCATACATTATACGTCGGGGTTTGCACTAGTGACAACTATACATATACGCGTATAGAAAAATATTTAGAGGAATGAGAACTTAAACGTATGCTCCATAACAGTCGCAAAATGTGACGTGGACATAAACTTTTGTAATTTTCTTTGTCAATTCATTTTAACTCCCTGGTGATGGTCACTAAATGATGGAAATGTAATAAAAGAGGCGCTATTAATGACCTGATGCATCATTTCGCACTGCAGATCAAAAATACCAGGGAAGTTCTCCAATGTGATTCTGGAGAAGTTTGGAGATGTGAGAAGTGAAGTTTTATAAAGGTCCAGAAGGAGAAAAATATTCTACAAGCAATACACATAAGGAGGTCTAACTGCGTTGGTCACATCTTGCGTAAGAACTGTCTTCTAAAGAGCGTTATTGAAGGAAAGATGGACGGAAGGTTAGAAGTGACGGGAAGACAACGTAAGCAGCTGCTGAATCACAATAAGAAAGCTAGAGGATACTGGAAACTGAAAAAGGAAGCACTAGATCACAGTCTGTGGAAAACTCGCTCTGGAAGAGGCCATGGACTTGTCGTAAGATAGACAACAGGACTAATATATTATTTCCACAAGTCGTCATGGTCCACCATCTGAGAAGGTCGCGTGCGGCCTGCGAGTCATATGTTGTTATGTCTACATTATATAATTTGTTCGGATATTATAAGTAATTGTAGATAATTACAGCAGTACACAGATAGGCTCCATTTAAAAACACATGCCGTATAGATTCCTACGGGACTGCTAATTACGCTGCTTATATTCACAAAGTTTCTTAACGTTTGTGAAGATTGAGGTCATTAACAATCGTGCCACGACAGCTGCTAATTATTTTGTCCTTCTATGTTGTTACAATCACTTCAGATGTCCTGTCAGCATCTCGAACTAAAGCACGCAATCAGTGCCACAAATGCGAAAACACCTTGTTACAGTTTACACGCATTTGTAGAATCGTTTATAGCACAGGGGAAAGAAATAATTTTCAAAGACGGGAATAATCTAAAAGTAATTTACAAAAAAATAAATTCAGGATAAGGCAGTAGTTTTCACACGCATACGTCGACAATCGAATAATTCAAGTGGAATGCTATTATTAAATTTTAATGCCTGTTTCTGAGATAAGATTCTAATTTCATGACGAAAAAATTCCCACAAGACAAAAGTGCACGTCTTCTAAAAATTGTACCATTTTTCGAGTCAACGACGCTCAGCATCATCACCATATTCACTGTCTTCTTTTCCGGCTTGTATTTTTAATTCACTCGGAACTTCAGCTTCTGGAAGAAACTTGGCAGACCTTACACAACCTACATGTTATACTGAAGTTAATGCTTCATTGATGCGACAGGACGCAACGTGTATATACCACCCTGCTCTGAAACAAGAACATAGCTGTACAGGGCTTCAACACGCAACTTCATTCCGCCAAGAATACATGTTTATCGATCTAGTGTGTAGCAGCCGAATAGAATAATCTAAATAACAAAACCTATTAACGCGACAAGTTATGCTTAATAGCCTTGCAACATTTTATACTGTGTACCATACATTTACAATTAGTATAATCAATTTTAATATTTTAATAATATATGTAAAATATTTGTTAAACTTGCCATAGACAATACAACTACTGCAGGCATTAATTTATAAAGAACTATACGATTGTAAATGGGATCCCATGACACTGACGAACAATACATTGTATACACAAGCACTGAAGTTTTTATAAATATTTTGACCTGATGATGGCCTGCTTAGGCCGAAACTAGTCGCCAATATTTAAATTAATGAAATATAAGATAGTTGTGTTTGATGAATTATGTATTTTATTTCATTTTAATATTATACTCAACACAACGGGATGTCCTCTATTAAAATCTTACACAAGACCTCGCCGTTTGTAGGCAGTATTAAGGAACTGGTATGCCTGAAAACAGATATAGGGTAATATCTTCACAAAAGGTACGTCGACTTTAAGGACGAACCCTGTGTTGGTATATTCGTATTCGATTAGCCGGGTTTGTTGATAGGTGATCTCAGCCTCGTGAAGAAAATTCTAGTAAAGGAGGCGCAGATCTTCATCGACCGCATCATAACCTTTAACGAAGTGTTGGACTCCTTTTTGGAAAGACTATGTCCACACTGAAAGGACAACGCTGGCGCCACATGAGGGTGAACTTACACTATCTCCTGTGTTTAGGTCTGGAGAGACGAAGAGGGTGTTCTGTCTGGTGGAGAAATGTGCCCAGGAATTGGTTCACTATTTGGACAGGGTCAGGAGCTTTGAATTGCTATGATGGTATAGTGTCAGTGGCATAATAAGGTATTATGGGTATGGAACAAGGGTGGAAAATGCTGGGTGGAAACCAAAGTACTTGGAGGAAAACCTGCCCTATTTGTACTTTATGCACCACAAATCTAACACATAATGGCCGGGGTTAGAATCCGGGCCTCCGAGCTGACGGGCCACCTCTTTAACCGCCTAAGTCGTGATACTCCCTGTAGTTTTTCTACACCACCGACCATTATGAGCAACAGGTTAATGTGGATCAAACTTCCGCTAGAGAGAAAAAAAAATGATATGTTTAAAGCAGTAAGTAATACGTGTTCCTATTTCTATGAAAAGGAGCTATCGATACAGACATTATTTGTGGAATAGAGTTGTATGCTCGGTAATCCAGGGTGGCTTGAAATTTACACATCAGCTTTTGGTCTATGATGATGATGTTAATATATTAAGCGGAAGCATATAAACATACTATAAATAAAACACAGAAGATTTATTAGTTGCTAGTACGGAGACTGGACTAGAAGGAAACGCTGATAAAACTCAGTACATGGTCAAGTCTCAAGATAAGAATGCAGCACGAAGTCACAATATAAAGACTGATAATAGTTCCTTTGAAAGGGCGGAACAGTTCAAATATTTGGGAACAATCTTAACAAAACAAAATTCTATTCAGAAGAAATCAAGAGCAGATTGAAGTCAGGGAATGCTTACTATCATTCGGTGCAGAATCTTTTGTCTTCCAGTTTCCTATCCAAAAATATACAGATTAAGATATACAGAACTATAATTTTGCGCGTTGGTTTGTATGGGTGTGAAACTTGGTTTCCCACATTGAGGGAGAACGTAGGCTGAGGGTGTTTGGAAATAGTGTGCTGAGAAGAATATTTGGGTTTAAGAGGAATGAGGTAACAATGGAGTGGAGAAAAGTAGGTAATGAGGAGTTTATGATCTGTATTCCTCACCCAATATTGTTCGGGTGATCAATTCGAGAAAAGATAGGCGGAGCATGTAACATGTACGGGGGAAAGGAACAGTGAATACAGGGTTGTGGTGGGGAAACCTGTTGTAAAGAGCCGCTTGGACGACCCAAGCGTAGATGGCAGTAGAATATTGAGATGGATCTTCAGGATGTGGGATGTGGGGCATGGACTAGATCGATATGGCTCAGGATAGGGGCAGGTGGTGGAATTTGTAATTGCGGTAATGAACCTTCGGGTTCCATAATATGCGGGGAATTTCTTGACTAGCTGAGAACCGGTTAGCTTCTCAAGAATGACTCTGCTACATGCAGTAGGTATAATAACAATAACAATATGACTGTTACACACTTGGAAGTGTTCAAGAATGATTTTCGTCAAATAAGATATAGTACAAATGTAAGGTTTAATGCTGTCAGATTCCTCTGTATGTTTTGCACTGTCGCCCAACGACGAACTAAGAAAAGCCAAAACTTGCAGCTATGGTTAAAAAACAAAATAGTTTTCTTTATTAATAATCAGTTGTGTATGACTGCTCTGCTTTCTGTATGTCCATATGGCGACTGGTTAAAATCGTCTGGTGGCAGCCAACTGTATAAGAATAAGACAAGTAAATAAAAACGCACTAAGAATATGTGTGGGAGTGCTGTGTGTGTGTGTGTGTTTGTGTTTGTGAGTGTGGGAGTGGTGTGTGTGTTTGTGTTTGTGAGTGTGGGAGTGGTGTGTGTGTGTGTTTGTGTTTGTGAGTGTGGGAGTGGTGTGTGTGTGTGTGTATAGGATTAGAGGTAAATCAGAATCCAAGGCTGTATGCGCGTATGCATATACAATTAATGGGTCCAGAACCCAGTTGGGTTATAATAAACACAGCTCATTAATTTGTTCTTTTCAGACAGAGGGCAATGTCAGCTCTGGGCTGATTTTACATGTACTGCAACCATCCTAATACTATTATTACGTATGGCGTGGAGTAACTTTTTTTTTTAGAAGTCTACACATATTATTTAAACAAACCTATAGCAATTTCCTTCTTTTGTGCCGTGTGTTTTTTCGTAGTTGTTTTGTGTGTGTGTGTTGTTATTTTATGTGTATTTGTTGTACTATGTGTGCATTGCTTTTTTTTTTTTTTTTTT
>Ga0123357_10014560_pt1 | contig 10273 bp, 9 predicted proteins | sample TergutEmb28metaG_FD_89873 | JGI IMG/M metagenome (GOLD analysis project Ga0123357, IMG submission 89873) | Embiratermes neotenicus P4 segment gut microbial communities from Petit-Saut dam, French Guiana - Emb289 P4 | ecosystem: Host-associated > Arthropoda: Insects > Digestive system > Gut ... | reverse complement strand
GATGTTGTAATCGATGAAATAGCCCACGTAGTACACGCCCGGAGGCGGCGCGCTGGCTGCTTGGATGCCGGTGATACCGGGCACATAGTGGCCGTCGGCCTGAGCGCCGGTGGCGGCTAGGGTGCCCAGCAGGGCCAGGGCCGCTGCGGTGATGTTTGTTTTTTCCATTTTGTTGTCTCCTTTATGGTTTTTCGTGGCATATGCCGACCCCGCGTCCCGCAGTGGGACGAGGCATCGGCGGAAAATGGGTGTCTCAGGCGGTGGACGCCGCGCTTATGCGCTTGGTCTGTATCGCAACGATGGTCGCGATACCTTGGGAATGTGCTTAGTTGTTGAGCACGAAGTCGGTCACCAGCCGATTGAACTCCCCGGCATGTTCGAGCTGCGCCCAGTGTCCGCAGCGGTTGATCAGCACCGCGCGGGAGTTGGGGATATTGGCCGCCAGAAAGAGCGTGGACTCGAAGGAAACCACGCGGTCATCGCGTCCGTGGATCAGCAGCGCCGGGGCGGTGATGTCGCGGAGCTTGCGCGTGTCGATCCAGATTGGAATGGGCGCCTTGATTCCCGCCGCCACCACATTGCGCAGGTGTTCAGGTCGGCCCAATGCGCTCTCTGAACGTTGCTGAATCAGTTCCGGCGATGCAAAACGTGCCTTGTCGTAGACCATGACCTCGACCAGCCGCTTCATGCCCTCGGGACTGGCATCCTGATATGCCTGATACATGATCTTCAGACCTTCGCCGGGGCCACCTCCAGCACCGAATAGGAACGGACTCATCTGAACCGGGGGGCCCATGGTAATCAGGTGAGAAACCCGCTCGGGTCGCTCGGCCGCCACGCGAATCGAGTTGTGCCCGCCCATCGAGTTTCCGACGAACGCGGCTTTGTCGATGCCCAGGGCATCCAACAACTCGGTGGCGACCTCGACGTGGTCAAGGGTCGCGTAGTCCACCGCGTCGGAGTCGCCCCAGCCGGGCATATCGGGGGCAATCACCCGGAAGTGCCGGGAAAGCGCCTCGATATTCGGCGCGTAATTGCTCCACCCGGAGGCGCCCGGTCCGCCGCCGTGCAGCAGCACGACGGGATGGCCCGTGCCAACCTCGTTGCAGTGGATCGACCAGTTCTTCGTCCGGACGGTGCGGGAGATGGTTTTTGGATCAAGTGTCATGGATGTGACTCGCTCATGCGGTATGGGTCTTGGCCAGCCCTTGTTGCAGCAAGGCCAGTTCTTGTGCGGGATTGAAATGTCCCCAGTCATCGAGGACGTTGTAGGTTTTGACCTCCCAGGTACTCTCGTCCTCGATCAGCAGCCCGCCCCAGCCGTACTCGACAGCAAAGCCGGATGGTGTTTTCACGTAGAAGCTGAGTATTCCGTCGTTCGGGTGTGAACCCAGCGTCATTTCCAGCGGTTGGCCCGCCTTCAGGCAGCGATCCCAGGCGTAGCCGACATCTATCCGCTCGGCGACCTGGATCATGAAATGGTGGATCTTCTTCGGATGCGGCATCGCACCGAACGCAACGGTGTGATGCCGCGGATTGCAGTGCAGGAACATCGCGTCGGCCACTATTCCCGGGGCGATTTCCGCGACGATCCGGTCACTAATACGGAATCCGAGCAGGTTGTGGTAGAAATTCATCGCATCCGCTTGCGACACGTTCTTGGTCAATATGAACTGGTGACCCGCCCCGCATACGCCGGTCAGGAACTTGCCGCGCAAGACCTTGGAGCGGAAAGGGGTGGGCGCGTTGGCCAGATTGGTGACCAGTTCGACCCGGTTACCCATGGGATCGGCGGTGATGACGATGCGATCGACCTTGCGCGCCGCAACCAGGCTGGCGTCTCCTTCCGTGGCGGTGACTCCGGCCGCGCGCAGCTTTGCGACGATGTGATCCAATGCCGCGTCAGAATCGACCTCGTAACCACTGGCGGCCAGATCATCGGCCGGGCCTTTGGTGAGGATGCAGCGATGCGCTTTCTCGTCGGCGCGCAGCGTCAGGCCATTGGAAGAACGTTCTCCGGTCTGCATTCCCAGCAGTTTCACGCCGAAGTCTTCCCAGGCGTCCAGATCACTGACTTCATAAACAACGTAGGCTAATTCTTTGATTCCAGACATGAGATGTCCCCCCTTTTTTAAGATAATTTGACGTCCAACGTTGGCACGGCGGTGGGGAAATCTGGCACCGCAAGACCGCTGACATCGGCTGCCGCGACGAACTTGTCGGGGCGCACGGCGATGACCTTGACGCCATAGCGCCGCATCCAGGGCTGTATGACGTTGTCGAGTTCGACGATTTCATCCGCGCCTGTGACCGTGTAGGCATCCCTGGCGCGAACCGCGATATAGCGCGCGCCCAGGGCATCCCAGCCTTTCTTTTCCTCGGCAGTCAGCACACTGGCCGGGTCGATGTCGTCACCCAGCAGCACGAATCCGGTTCCGATCCGGTCGTCCAGTTTGCCCATCGCCTCGGTGTCGCACACCATGGGTTGAGGTACCATGCGCCCGATGATCGAGGCATCCTTGAAAGGGCCGCGGAACCATCCGGCCCACAGTTGTGCCGGCGCATTGAGCGGGGGTTCCCACGGCGTGACCAGTCCGGGCTTGGGCTGGCTCATCTCGGCGATTTCTTCGGGCGTAGCGACCTGCTTGATGATGTGGCCCAGGGTCACCGCCAGATTGGTGTAGTGCACCACGACCGGGCGGCGTTCGATTTCGTAGGTGTTCAGCCAAGCCTCGTCCAGCGTTCCAGCCAGAACGCGGCCCAGCTTCCACCCAAGGTCGTAGCCATCGCGCATCCCGTTCTGCATGCCGGAGCCGGCCCAGGGGTGGGTGTTGTGGCAAGCGTCGCCGGCAAGGAAGATCCGGCCTTCGCGCCAGCGTTCGGCGTAGCGTACTGGGTGTTGATAGAAAGCCCATTGGTGGATTTCCACGTCATTCTCGTCGTGGCCCAGTGCTTTCAGCAGGGGCCAGACCTGCTCGTTGGTCGCGTAATCGGCTTCGGTCTCGCCCGGTTCCAGCGGAATTTCCCAGCGATGGGCGCGCGCCGACAGCATGATGTCCACCACGGGGTGCTTCTTGTCGGTCCAGAAAGTCAGGAAATCCCGGTCGGGCCACCACCGCTTGACGTAGCAGTCGATGACGATCCACTTCGTGGAGATGATCTCGCCCGGCATGTCGATGCCCAGGCATTGACGCACGGTGCTGTTGGCGCCATCGGCCGCCACGACGTAGCGGGCGCGAGTGGTGGATCGCTTGCCGGTATTGATATCCAGCACGGTGACGGTAACCCCGTTGGCATCCTGCTCGACTTTCTCGACGACGCTGTTGTAATGAACCTGGAGCCTGTCGTAGGCATTTCCGCATTCGCGCAGCGCTTCTTCCATCGCCGGCTGGTACATGTTGTAGAACCGGGCGCTGGCCCCCAGCGTGGACGGTGGGTGGCTGACCCGCATCACTTCCTGGCGGTCATAGGTCAGCCAGCGCAAGGCGCGTTGCGGTTCAAGCGCCTTCATGGCCGCGCGGTCTACGCCGAGCGTCTGGAAGATCCGCATCGTCCAGTCATTGACCGTCACCGCGCGCGCGCGGGGATAGATGGCCTCATGGTGCTCAAAAGCGATGACCGACGCCCCCTCCTTGGCAAGCGTCAGCGCCGTGATAAGACCCGTTGGGCCGTAGCCGACGACGACGACATCGGCATCAAAATTACTTGACATATCAGTTGTCTCCTTTGTTGGTAGTTATTTCCAGTCGAGCGAGGCGGCAGGACTATGGGACGGAGCATGGCCACATCGTTGCCCCATCACGATGCAGCTTTCCGCGCGCGCCTCATGAAGCTGAAGCGGCGAGCGCCGCGCCGCCCTCGGCCCCGGCACGCTCGTGCTGGCTCAAGCCAAAAGCCAGCATGGTCACGGCGGCCATCAGGCACGGCACGCCGACCAGGGTGAACAGCACGGGCATCGACAGGCCCATCGACAGCATCGAGCCGCCCGCCAGCGCGCCGAGCATCGAGCCGCAGCGACCCACGCCGTTGGATAGGCTCACGCCGGTGGCGCGGCACTCGGTCGGGTAGAACCCGGCGGCCAGCGCGTTCGCTCCGACCTGCGTGCCCGAAACGCACACCCCGGCCCAGAACACGGCGATCGACGCCAGCCCTGGGCTGGCCGTCAGATAGCCGACGGCGGCAATGAATACGCCTGCCAGCACGTAGGCCACGGTGAGCACATAGGCGGGGGTGAAGCGATCCATCAGCCAGCCCAGCGCAATGGCGCCCAGCGTGCCGCCGATCTGGAACACGCCGGCGACGATGGCCGAGGTGCTGATCGACATGCCGCTAGCCTTGAACAGCGTGGGCATCCAGCTTTGCAGCAGATAGATCACCAGCAGGCTCATGAAGAAGGTGGCCCACAGCAGCGTGGTACCGCGCCGCAGATCGGGCGCGAACAGCCGCGCAAAAGAGGTGTGTTGGCCACTGCCCGCATCGACGAGCACGAAGCGGCGTCCGGCCAGATCCTCGCCCGGCGCGATGCGCCGGAGCATGGCGGCAATGCGCGCAGCGTCCCAGCGGGCGCGCACCATGTAGCGCACTGATTCAGGTAGCAGGCCGATTAACACGATGCCCATCACCATGGGCAGCACGCCGCCGACCACCAGCACCGAATGCCAGCCGTGATATTTGAGTAGCGCCGCCGCCGCGAAGCCGCCCAGCGCTGAGCCGCAGGTGAAGCCGCAGAACATGGTCGTGACCAACAGCGAGCGGATACGCCGCGGGCAGTATTCGCTGGTCAGCGTGATGGCGTTGGGCATCGCGCAGCCCAGCCCCAGCCCGGTGAGAAAGCGCAGCGCCACCAGCCAGCCGAAGCTCGGCGAGAACGCCGACAGCAGGCTCATCAGCCCGAAGGCGAACACGGCGCCGAGCAACATGCGCTTGCGCCCCAGCTTGTCGCCCAGCGGGCCGAAGGCAATCGCCCCGACCATCAGCCCGGCCAGCCCGGCGAAAAAGACCCAACGCAGTTCGGTGGGCGCCAGGCTCCACTCGGCCTGGATGGCCGGGCCGATGAAGCCGATGGCGGCGGTGTCGAAGCCGTCGATGGCAACGATCAGAAAACACAGCGCGACGATCAGCGCCTGAAAGCGCGAGATGCCATGGCGGTCGATGAAGGCGGTGACGTCGATGTCGGGCATCGTTGTGCGTTCGCTAGTCATGGTTTGTCTCCTGTTATTGTTCTGGCCTGAAGCTCACGCGCCCTTGAGGCAGTCCTCGGCCCGCCAGCCGTAGAGCCACGCAATCGCGTCATAGAACTGCTCCTGCGTGCGGTCCACCCACAGCGAGTTGCGGATCAGCCGATCCACGCCCTTGGCGTGATAGAGGCGCCCCATTTCGCGCGCGCTGTACACCATGCGCATGGCGCGCGGGATGCGCACCTGCTCGTAAATCTTGAATGCCTCGACGAAATCGCCGCCGGTTTTTTTCACCGCCGCGCCCAGCACCACGGCGTCTTCCAGCGCCTGGCAGGCGCCCTGCGCCAAGTATTGGGTGGTCGGGTGCGCGGCGTCGCCCAGGATGGTGGCGCGGCCAAAGCTCCAATGCGGCACGGCGTCGCGGTCGGCGGTGGCCCAGCGCTTCCACGAGGTGGGGCGGTCGAGCATGGAAAACGGCAGCGGGTGAATGCCGCGGAAGTACGACACCACTTCTTCCTTGCTGCCCTCGGTCACGCCCCACTCTTCCTGCCGGCGGCTGTGGAAGGTCACGACCAGGTTGTACTGCTTGCCGCCGCGCAGCGGGTAGTGCACCAGGTGGCAATGCGGCCCGGCCCACAGCACGGGGGAGTTGATCAACAGCTCCTTGGGCATGTTCTCCGCGTTAATCACGGCACGATAGACCACGTGGCCGGTCACGCGCGGGGCGTCGTCGATCAGCATGAAGCGCAGCAGCGATTTACCGCCGTCGGCGCCGATCACCGCATCGGCGCTGTAGCGGTTGCCGTGCTGATCGAGCACCGTGGCGTGCTTGTCTTCCAGTTCCAGCCGCACGATCTGCGTGCTGGTCTTGAACTTGATGAGCGGGTTGCCTTGTACCGCTTCCAGCAGCGACTGGTGGATGTCCACCCGGTGGATCACGGCATAGGGGTTGCCGAAACGCTTGCGGAACGCCTCGCCGGTATCGATGCGCGCGACCTGCTTGCCGTCGAGGGCATCCATCATTGTCAGCGAATCGGTATACACCGCGCGTCCTCGCGCGGCCTCGCCCGCGCCCAGCGCGTCCAGCGCTGTGAAGGCGTTGGGGCCGAGCTGGATACCCGCGCCGATTTCGCCAATCTCGTGGGCCTGTTCGAGCAGCAGCACCTCGATGTTCTGCTGGGCCAGCGCCACCGCGGCGGCCAGGCCGCCGATACCGCCGCCTACCACGATGACATGCTGACGGGCATTCGTTTTGGACATGATGGGTCTCCTTTGGTTGTTGTAATGAGTCAAGCGATGTAATCGGGCTGGCGCTGGGGCTCGGCCTGGATGAAGGCCGGATGCGCGCGCGCCCTCTCATAGACGGCGAGCACGCGCGGATAAGGTGTGAGGTCGCATTTCATGCGCAGCGCGTTGGCGACCTGCGGCACCAGGCAGCAGTCGGCCACGGTGGGCGTATCGCCCACGCACCAGGAGCCGCCATACTCGCTGCTGGCGCGCGCCAGCAGAAGCTCGGCGGCGGCCAGCCCTTCGGCAACCCAGTGCTGGTACCAGGCGTCTTTCTGCTCGGACGTGACCTTGAACTCGCTTTGCAGGTATTTGAGTACGCGCAGATTGTTGATGGGATGGATGTCGCAGGCGGTCTGGAGGCTCAACTCCAGCACGCGGGCGCGACGCCTGGGCTCCTGCGGAATCAGGCGCGGCTCGGGATGCGTGGCGTCGAGCCAGTCGATGATCGCCAGCGACTGGCCGAGCTGGAAATCCCCTTCCACCAGCGTGGGCACCGTGGCGTTGGGGTTCATCCGGACGTAGCTCATCTCATACTGCTCGTCCACGCGGATGTTCACGCCGTGATACGTCACGTCCAGCCCTTTCAGGGCCAGCGCGATGCGCACGCGGTAAGAAGTGGAACTGTTGAAAAAGCTGTAGAGATCCACGGCTCAGGCCCTCCCGTTTCTCAGACGACCTTGACGGTCAGCTCACCCAGGCGCTCGATGCCCACTTTCATGATGTCGCCAGCCTGCACCGCGCCGACGCCCTCGGGTGTCCCGGTGAAGATCAGGTCGCCCGGCTCCAGCCGGAAAAATTTCGACAGGTACGCCACCATCTCAGGCACCGACCAGATCAGGAACGAAGCATCGCTTTGCTGCTTGCTCTGGTCATTCACCGTCAGCCAGAGGGCGCCCTGGGTGAAGTGCCCTACCTGCGCGGCGGGGTGGATGGGGCCGATGGGCGCGGAGCGGTCGAACGCCTTGCCGATTTCCCACGGGCGGCCTTGCTCGCGCATCCGCATTTGCAAATCGCGCCGCGTCATGTCCAGGCCCACTGCGTAGCCCCAGACGTGATCGAGCGCTTGGTCGAGCGGAATGTCCGAGCCGTTCTTGCCAATGGCGACGACCAGTTCGGCCTCGTGGTGGAAGTTCTGGGTCTGGGACGGATAGGCCAGTTCCAGCGTCTGCCCATATGCGACCGGCACCACCGCATCGGTGGGCTTGCAAAAGAAAAATGGCAGTTCACGATCGGGGTCGAATCCCATCTCGCGCGTGTGGGCGGCGTAATTGCGCCCCACGCAATACACGCGCCGCACCGCGAACTGATCGCTGGAACCGGCGACCGGGATGGCTACGGGCGGTTCGGGCGGAAAAACGAATGCCATGAAAATCTCCTCGAAGGACAGAATGGGTGACAGCAGCCCACACCTCGCTTGGCGCGAGGTGGCGCGTACCGCCTGGAATCAGGAAAAAGTGAATGAAGCCGGCAGACAGCCGTGCGGCTATTTACTGGCGCTCCTCGCGCCACAAACCCGCCATGTCCAGCACTGGAAGGTTGGAGAAGCTGAACAGCACCACATCCTCGTCCGGCGATTCGAACGAAATCGGCTGCCACGACGGCGCGGCAAAGATGTCGTGCGGATGGAAGGCAAACGTCTCCTTGCCGATCCGGGCCGTGCCGCGCCCTTCGGCTACGCAGAACACGGTTCCTTCGGTGGTGCGGTAGGGTTTGCCCTTGAAGCCCTTGGGCAGAAGTTGCAGGAAGGGGGCGATGGTGCCCATCGGGTAGCCGCCGGTAGCCGGGTTGACGTAGCGCAGCTTCACGCCATCCCAGGTGTCGAGATCGCCCATGCGGTGCAGCTTGTACAGCGCCTCGCGGCTGCGCTCATAGGGATATTTGAGGATGGGCGAATCGGCCTTCGTGGCCTTGTGGCGGACCGGCGCCATGTTGTAGCCGTGGCGCATGAAACTGTAGCCGTCGGTGTGGCGGACGGGCTGCTCCATCTCGGGAAGGTCCTCGCGGAAACCCGCATCCAGTTGCAGTATCAGCGGCGCGTCCAGGCCATCGAGCCATACCACGGGTTCGCCGTCTTCCGCGTTGCCGTGATCGTGCCAGGTCCAGGAAGGCGTGATGATGTAGTCGCCCGGCGCCATCGAAAGGCGCTCGCCATCGACCGCCGTCCATGCAGACTTGCCTTCCACGATGAAGCGTAGCGCCAGTTGCGTGTGGCGGTGGCTGGGCGCGATTTCGCCGGGCAGGATCAGTTGCAGGCCGGCATACAGGTTGGAAGTGATGCTGGACTGGCCCGGAATGCCGGGGTTTTCCAGAATCAGCACGCGGCGCACCGCCTCGAGAGCGCTGATCACCTCGCCGGACTCCATCAGCAAATCACGCAACTCAGCGTAGCGCCAGATCGCGGGCACCGTCTGCGGCTCAGGGGTTTCCGGCACCAGGCGGCTGAGCGACTCCCACAACGGAGTCATGCACTGCAGGGCGATTCGATCGTAGTAGGCCTGGCGCTCAGCCGATGGCTTGGAAGCTGCGGACATGATTTGTCTCCTTTTCTGGTATGTTTTTGGACGAGTGGGGCACCCGCGGGGCGTGTCTGCAATCCCGACTGTCGCGTGAGGGTGATTTATAACCAATAAGCCATGCCTCATGAAATGAAAAAATATACTTATTCATATCCAACAAGGTATATATGGATTGGACTTACCGCCTGCGGCTACGCCATCTGCAAGTGCTGCTGTCGCTCGCGCAAACCGGCAATCTGAGCCAATCGGCCAAGGCGCTGCACAGCACGCAGCCGGCCCTGTCCAAATGGCTCAAGGAGTTGGAAGAAGACATTGGCCTGCCGCTGTTCGAGCGCCACGCGCGCGGGCTGCGGCCCACGCCATACGGCAACATGCTGATCGGCCACGCCCAGCGCATCGAAGGGCACCTGGACAGCGCGCGCGAAGACATGCACGCGCTGCTCGACGGTGGCAGCGGACGGGTGGTCATTGGCACCTCGGGCGCTTCTGCCACGGGTGTGGTGCCGCTGGCGGTCATGCGCCTTATCGAGCAGTTGCCGCAAGTGCAGGTGCGGCTGGTGGAAAGCGCGATGGACCAACTCATGCCACGGCTCCTGCAAGGCGAACTCGATATCGTGGTGGGCCGCACCATGCACCCACCCGCCGGAGCCGGGAGTCCAGGTCAAGACGGCTGGCAGGCCGAAATGCTCTACCGCGACCCAATCAACTTCGTTACCGGGCTGAAGCACCCGCTGGCCAAGCACCGGGTCGTCGGCTGGGACGACCTGTTTGCCTACCCGTGGATCGTCTGGCCCAAGGACACGCCGATCCGCAGCGCCGTGGAGATGGCGCTCGCCGCCGCCGGGCGCAGCTTGCCGCGCCATTGCGTGGAATCGAACTCGCTGCTGCTTAACCTCAGCTTGCTAGCCAATTCGACGCTTATCGGCATCAACTCGCAGCGTGCCGCCATGCACTTCGCCCACCTGAAAGTGGTGCGCGTGCTGCCGATGGCGCTCGACAGTGTCGGCGAGGTCTCGATGTACTGGCGTACCGGCGAAAACCGCCACGCCGTCACCCTGGCGCTGGACAAACTGCGCGCCGTCACCAAGGCGCCGGTGTGATAACTGTCAAAACGCCTTAATCACGGTAAAGCGCACCAGCGTCCCCTTGGTCTGCGGTGTCGAGCCAGCCTTGGCGCTGAACTCGTCATAGACCGCAGCCTGAAGGGATAAGCCGACGCTTGGCACGGGGTACACCACTTCGGCGCCTACGGCGTGGCGTGCGGCGCGGTCAGTCGTGGCACCTGGCCCG